>Ga0101941_1000238_pt1 | contig 123918 bp, 122 predicted proteins | sample DewCreD2012metaG_3_FD_75242 | JGI IMG/M metagenome (GOLD analysis project Ga0101941, IMG submission 75242) | Hot spring sediment bacterial and archeal communities from British Columbia, Canada, to study Microbial Dark Matter (Phase II) - Dewar... ... | reverse complement strand
AATAAAACTTCTAACAAGGTTAAAATTCAGCATCTTTGTTATCGAGAAGTCAAAGAGAAATATAGCCTTCCTGCAAATCTTGTAATACGTGCTATAGCTAGAGTCTGTGCAAGCAGAAAGTTTAAGAGGCCAATTAAAGAGTTTAGGCCAACCTCTATTGAATATGATGCAAGAACTTTTTCTCTTAAATTCATTGGTGGTTATTACTTTACTTCTCTCTCTACAGCTCAAGGGCGGATTAAGAATATTAGGCTTTCTATTGGTAACTATCAACTTGGGCTTCTTAAAGGGCAAAAACCAACATCTGCTACTCTTGTGTGGAATAAGAGAAAGAAAGTATTTTATCTCCATATAGTTCTTTCCAATCCAGTTCCATCACCTGGAGAGGTAAAGAGATTTGTAGGTGTTGATTTGGGTATTAACCGTATTGCTACTGCAAGCAATAAAGTTAAGTTTAAAATTAAAAATCTTAAACAAGTTAGAAACCATTACCTTAAAGTCAGGTCTTCTCTCCAGAAGAAGGGCACAAAAGGAGCTAAAAGACTCCTGAGACGGCTGTCTGGAAAGGAGAGAAGAATCTCAAGAGAGATAAATCATATTGTCAGCAAACAACTTGTAGAGTCTCTTTGTGATGGAGATTGCATCGTATTTGAAAATCTCAAGGGTATCAGACAAAGGGCTAAACTTGGAAAGTGTCAACGTAGACACTTGCATTCTTGGAGCTTCGGTCAGTTGATTGATTTCTGCAAATACAAAGCCCTTCAAAGAGGAATTCCAGTTGTGTTTGTAGATGCAAGAAATAGTTCTAAGGAGTGCAGTAGATGTGGGTATATTTCCAAATCTAATCGTAAATCTCAATCTCTTTTTCGTTGTATTAGATGTGGTTTCCAGCATAATGCTGACTTTAATGCCTCCTTAAATCTGGCAAAGAGAGCTGGCTCTCTTGCCTTGGGCTACCTGTCAGATAGCCCTAAAGTCTCAGCCCTTAGTGGCTAGGGACAAGCCCACGACTTCAGTCGTGTGGTGTCTGACACCTGATGGTTATAAAGCAAGAACCTAAAAGGGAATCTGGTTTTTTACGCAGTAGCTTTGATAGGAAACCTATAACTGCAGGTAGACTCTGGTCCTCCACTTAGGATTATCCCATTTGTAAGAAAATATAAGGCGCTGAAATAGGGGCTTAGCCTTTTTTATTTCCGTTTCATGTACCATACCGACCTCCAACCATATCCTGGAAGGTGAATCCAGGTATCACCCATATGGCTACTACTATCCAGAGTACTATTTCTATCCGGAATACGGTTATTATTTAGAGCACCAAAACCTACACAGCAAGTTAAAGCACAAACACAGAAGGCTTCACAGAGAGCTTAAAGACATTCACGAAAAAGCCCACAGAGAAAACCTTTCTCTCAGTTCACACAAACACCTCCACCAAAGCCTTGAGCGGTTACACAGGGGCGGACACCATAGACTAAAGCACCTACACAGAAACTGGCATAAGGGGCAATACTGGTCTTATACCAGAAGTCATAGCAGGCACCGTTCCCCTATACATTAATCCATTTAAAAGGAGATTTGGTTTTAACAGGCATCACTTCCATCATGGATTCCAAAGACATCACCTTCACTTTCATCATTTTCATGGCTTTCATCATCCATTTTTCTTTCATCCACCTCATCACTTTGGATTTTTTGGATTTCACCCGTTTTTTTTCCACCCCTTCTTCCACTTTGGCTTTGGAATTGTGATTAAATAAGCAACAAAACAATCCTATTTTTCAACCTTTAAGAACCTGGCATTAATTGCAACAATTACCGTGCTTACCGACATTAAAACCGCACCAAGTGCTGGACCTAAAAGTATCCTAAGTGGATAAAGCACACCTGCTGCAAGCGGGATTGCAACAACGTTATAACCCGTTGCCCACAAAAGGTTCTGAACCATCTTTCTATACGTTGCCCTGGCAAGACCAACTACAGCTACCACATCAAGGGGATTGCTCCTTACAAGGACAATGTCTGCCGTTTCCACTGCAACGTCTGTTCCAGCTCCTATTGCTATACCAACATCGGCCTGTGCAAGAGCAGGTGCATCATTTACACCATCACCAACCATTGCCACAATCATACCCCTTGACTGAACCTCTTTTACCTTCTGTGCCTTCTCATGGGGCAAAACCTCAGCAAAATACTCATCAAGTCCAATCTCCTCAGCAACCCATCTTGCAACTTCTCTGTTATCCCCCGTAAGCATCATGCACTGAATACCCATACCCTTAAGCCTAGAGATTGCCTCCTTCGATTCCTGTCTTATGATATCAGCAAGGGCAATTGCACCCTTTACCTCCTCATCAACCATTACAAAAACCACGGTTTTTCCCTGTGAAGAAAACCTTTTAACACGCTCATCCCTTACCTCTATACCCCTTTCCCTGAGGTATCCAAGGCTTACAACCTTTATATCCTTACCGTTTACCTTTCCCTCTACCCCCTTTCCCCTGATTGCCCTAAACCCCTCTACAGGAAAGCTCCCCCTAGAAGAGGAAACAATCCCCCTTGCAATGGGATGCTCAGAATGGGCCTCCACCGATGCGGCATACTTAAGAACCTCATCGGTACCGATATCTTCTTTAAAGGTAACTATGTCGGTAACCCCAAATCTTCCCTCAGTAAGGGTTCCGGTTTTATCAAATATGATTGCCTGAATCCCTCTAGCCCTTTCGAATGCGGCACGGTTTCTTATCAGAAGCCCATTCCTGGCAGAGATAGCGGTTGATACCGCAACCACAAGAGGAACTGCCAGACCCAGTGCATGGGGGCACGTTATAACCATAACGGTTACCGTTCTCTCAAGGGAGAAGACAAAATCCTTGCCGATTACCACAAACCACACGAAAAAGGTTACTGCACCGCCAACAAGGGCTATAACCGTAAGCCAGACCGCTGCTCTACCTGCCAAATCCTGAGTTCTTGACTTGCTTTCCTGAGCCTCTCTAACAAGCTCTATCACCTGAGAAAGGTATGAGTCCTTACCAGTTTTTTTAACCTCCACAGTGATAGATCCTTCCCCGTTTATAGAACCCCCTATAACCTTATCACCCGGTTTCTTAAATACCGGTTTTGACTCTCCTGTAAGCATTGCCTCATTTACAAACGTCTCCCCCTCTATAACCTCACCATCTGCAGGAATCTTTTCCCCAGGCCTTACAACAACCCTATCCCCCTGCCTAAGCTCGCTTAACGGCACATCCTCTATACTTCCATCAGGCCTCAGTCTGTGAGCATCTGAGGGCATAAGCTTTGCAAGCTCCTCAAGTGCCTTTGATGCACCCATAACGGATCTCATCTCAATCCAGTGTCCAAGAAGCATTATGTCAATTAAGGTAGCAAGCTCCCAGAAAAATATCTTCCCTCTAAGTCCAAATACAACCGCACCGCTATAGATATAGGCAACAGATATTGCTATGGCAATAAGGGTCATCATACCCGGTTTTGCGGATCTCAGCTCATCAAATATCCCCTTAAGAAACGGGTAACCACCGTAGAAGAAAACAAAAGAAGAAAGGGCAAAAAGAAGATAAAGCTGACCGGGAAAACTTAAGGCTTCCCTCAGGCCAAGAAAGCCCTGAATCATGGGTGAGAGAAGAAGTACTGGAATCGTAATTACAAGCGATATCCAGAATCGTCTTCTAAAATCAGCCACCATGTGAGCGTGGTGGTCGTGGTGTGCATGAGTGTGGCCCTTCTCCATTCTATGTCCTTTATGTGAATGGGGCATATTATTTTGAGCACCGTTCTTTTCACCCAAATGATTGTGCTTTTTCATCTTTGTTTCCTAAGGGAATTACTTATGCATCTTATGCATCTCTTCAGCCATCCTTCTATGTTCCATTGCCATATCCTTATATTCCTTGGCAGCTTCTCTATACTTCTTGGCAAGATTTGAACAGTGGTTGGCAAGACCCATTAAAGGTTTACTTCTTTTCCTGTATGAGTCAGCCATAGAAGCATGAACCATTGCTTTCTTCTCCATCTGAGCCGCTTCTTTCTCATAGTAATCGGCTATCTTCATATGCTCTTCAGGAGTCATTGCCGTCTCTATAAGCTTGTTAATCTCATCTTCCTCAGAAGCCCTAGAGGAGCTTTGCTCTAAAGAAGATAAAAACAAAAGGGGCAGTATTAAAGATACTCCCAAAACAAATGCTAACCTGTTCATTTTAAAACCTCCTTTTATTATGGATTTCTCATTGTAATTTGCAAATTCTATACCAGGAGAATTTTATAAAAACCAGCAGTTTAATCCAGGTAAATGATTATTATTTAAGCATAATACGACCATCTTTTTAGCAATTTTAGGACTCTAATAACCAACCCGTATTTACGGGGATAGCCTTTTATCTTTAAATAAAACCAAATTCGATAAGCTCAACTACATCGTCTATAACCAGTCCAACTCCAGGACAGTATATCTTCTCACTCTCTGACTTTGGTTCAAGGGGAGTTGTCTCAACTATCCTTACACAGCTCTCAAAAAAACCGGCCTCTGTATCAACACTGAGTCCCATCTCTACATGCTCCGCACGGTCCATGGCAATACCATCTGCAATTTCCTGGAAGTACCTTGACCCCAGAAGAAAGGTCCCAGGCATAATTAAACCTGGCTCTGCTAGACCATCTCCATCGGGTTCACCTGCACGCCATGATCCCTCATGGCTTGGCTCCCCACCGTTACACAAAAAACCACCTCCGTTTTCAACAAGGCCACTCTCGCATATATCAACATCCTCACCAAAATAGAAAACATCGTTTGTTTTATCACATATTGCAAAGAAGTTTCTTGAGACCTCTATAAGCGAATCATCTACCCATTCCCTCTCCTCAACAACCCTTGTTTTTACAACCCCAATATCTGGAAGCGAGACGTTCTGGGTTTCAGGTAAAACGGTGATTGTAACCCGTGTGGTTTCCCCATCTTCTACCCCTTCAAGTACCAGTTGATAACCAATCTTAAGGATGAAATAGGGATTTTCTCCGGTTGTTTTAAACGTGCAGTCTCCAAGTCGAAAGTCTCTTGTAAACTGAGGCTCTTTTTTCTTTGCAAAAGCCTTCCCATGAAAAAGGGGCAAAACCCCTATTACCAGAAAAGATAAAAAAACAGAAAATGACCTTCTCATATCTACCCCCTTTTAACTGCCTTAAAGTAGCAGCTATAAAGAAATTAAATAACCCCGATAACTACCTCCAGATTATCACACATGTCTTAAAGATTCAAAAAAAATTGGCAATCTATTCTGTAAAAGGCCTTTTTGCAAGCTTAACTACCACACTCTCGATTTGAGGACAAATTCCCTCACCATTGCTGTCCTCTAGCGTTTGCACCCTTTCCCACTCACTTTGAAGCCTTTTAAGCTGAGCCCTAAGTGCGGTTAACTCAGAAATCTTCTGCTCAACATCAAAAATCCGCTGCTTTAAAAGGCTTCTTACATGATTGCAGGGCTTAAAACCCCTATCCCTTAAGGCAAGAATCTCTTTAATCTCCTTAAGGGTAAACCCAAGGCTTTTAGCCTTCTTTATGAACTTAATCCTTATTACAGTATCCTCTGAGTAAACCCTGTAGTTATTATCCCCTCGCCTGGGCTTGGGTAAAAGACCAATCTCTTCATAGTAGCGTATGGTCTTTGGGTTAATGCCTGTTTGCCTTGCTACCTGTCCTATAAAAAGGGTCTTTTCCTTCATAGATGCACCCCAAGTTTGTTATTGAGGAAGGTGAAATACCTCCACCCTCCTCAATAACGCAGCTTAAAGCTTCTTTAGCTCACCGCTTAGAATCTTATCAACAAGTGTGTTCCACTCCTCAACACTAAGCCTTACCATGTTTCCCTCTTCACCTATTCTTACCTCATCATCGTAAACCTCTACCTCCGGACATGCCCCACACAAGGGACAAAGAGATATCCTTTCTCTTGGTTCCATACCTTATCACCTCCTTTGTTAAATTGTTCTAAAAAAAACTATAACCCTTCCAGTCTAGTGGAAAGTCAAGGGGAAATTTTATAAGATAGCTTTGCTTACCAAAAACCCAGAACCCATAGCAAAGACAAACCAGCTTAATGTATAGAGAAGAACTGCTCTTTTACCTATAATCTTTTGGGCCATAATTATCGTTGGCAAACACGTACCCACTGATCCCATAAGGAAGGTAAAAGCAGGCCCAACACCAAGCCCCATCTTTAGAAGTGCAAACGTTATCGGAACCTCCTCTCCCTCACAAACGTAAAGAGGTATTCCCACAAAAGCAGCCACAACATAGGCTAAAACCCCAGAAGCAACCATGTACCTAGAAAAAGAGCCTTCCGGAACAAGGGTGGTTAAAACGGATGCAACAAACATCCCTACTAGAAAGTATTTTAAAAGCCCCCTTACAGTTGATATAAGGTTTCCAAAAAAACCCTGGTTTTCTTCGATATAACAGGACTCTTCCCTAACGGTAAGGCTCCGAATGAGTCTTGGATTATGGGTCTTAATACCAAAACCGGCTACCCCGTATCTTTCAAGGCCGTTTAGCACAAGACCTATTAAAAGAGCCCCAACAAAGGAGAAGAAAACCCTTGCCACCGTTATCTCCCAGCCAAGCATACCATAGGTAATAATCACGGTAATGGGACTTAAAAGGGGTGATATCATGATAAATGCGGTTACGGTTCCAAGACCTGCCCCCAGTCTTTTAAGCCCCTCTGCCATAGGAATTGTAGCACAGGCACAGCCCGGAAGAACGGCTCCAAGAACGCTTGCATTTAGAAGGGAAAAAGCCCCCTTTCCCACATACCTGGATACAAACCCTCCCTTAAGATACGTCTGTAAAGCCGAGCTAAAAGCAGCCCCCATAAGAAAGTATGGGCTAACGCTTAGGGTTAGATACAAAAACTCCTTTAGTATCTGAAACAAAGTATCCAAAAACACCATGGTAACACCTAGTACCTGGTACACTTATACACCTCTTCTCCCACCTCAGAGAGTATCTCCTCAGCCTGAGATAGGAGCTTTAAAACCTTTTTGTTTGCTATCTGATAGTAGACGTATCTGCCTTTTTTCCTCTTCTTTACAAGCCCACAGTCTTCAAGACAGGAAAGGTGTGCAGATACGTTAGGCTGGGAAAGACCCGTAATCTCTACAACCTCAGAAACACACCTTGCTCCGTCCTTTAGGGCCTCAAGCACTGCCAGACGCGAGGGATCAGCAAAGCCCCTAAAGAGTTTTGCCTTAAGTGCTAGGTTATCTCTTGGCATTAAGGTCTCCTTCAATATCAATATATAACCATATAATTATATGTTAAAAAACAAAAACAAGCAAGAACCAAGCCTTGATTCAAGCGCATAACAAAATGAGAAATGATCTTCTTTTTTTTGATAATGAAGGCAAGAATAATCCCTCTGTTTAATGCCAGCTTATAAGCAAGCATTTTTTGGGAAACCGATTAAGAACACCTACTTTTCAGAAGCATCCTCCCCCGTTTTTTTCTGATCTCCCGTAAATACTTCTCTATCCTCCAGAGTGAGAGGAACAACAAGAACATGAGCACGAACAAGATGGCGCAGACGATCTATTGTGCTGCCATGTAGGATATCTGATAAGATCTGATGGCCATGACTTCCAACGATAACCAAGTCTGCTTCCAATTGATTGATCAACCGAGCCAGTTCCGTAGCTGGATCACCGGTTCCCAAATAGTACTGAACAGATAGGTTCTTCTGGCTTAGAAAAGAAGCTAGAGCAGATAGCCGTTGCCTGTCGCGTGCGACCTCTCGGTCTAGAGCTTCAGCACCCAGCCCTCGAGCAGCCGGGCTTTCGGAAATATGAAGCAGAAACACCTGAGAATACCCCTGTTGAGCAAAGCGCAATGCTTCAACCAAGAGTTTTTCCTGCCCCTCAGAGAAATCTAGCGCTACCGCAATGCGTTGATAAGGAGGCGGAGATTGCAGTAGCAAGTTGGGTTGGATAGGTAAGGGATGAAGATCCATGCCATGGCTTTCTCCTGCGTGACCCCATCGTGTGTTGAGCCAGGGACGAACTGTTATATATCCCAAGAGCCCCAACAGGAAGAATATAGGGACAATGGTAAACCTCACGATCCAAGCCTGTGGGCGAGCACTGATCAGCAAATCCAAAACCTCACCGAATACAAGCTTAATGTTCAGACCAACTATAAGCCCAGCTACAATCCATGCTGCGATTTGCAGACGCCGTGAGATCACAAACTCACCCATACGCCGTCGATCAGATACAAAGTGAATCAGAGGAATAACAGCAAATGGAAGTTGCATAGAGAGGATAACCTGACTGAGAACCAGCAAATCACCTGTAGATTCCTCACCAAAGTGCAGGATAACGAAAACGGCTGGTACAATGGCCAACAGCCGAGTAATCAGACGGCGCAGCCAAGGCCGGATGCGCCAGTGCAAGTAGCCCTCCATAACGATTTGACCAGCCAGTGTGCCGGTGATGGTAGAACTCTGGCCTGATGCCAGAAGAGCTATGGCAAAAGCAATTGGTGCAATAGTAGTGCCTAGCAGGGGCTCAAGCAAACGGTGGGCATCTTGAATCTCAGCTACCTGAGTATAGCCGTTACGATAAAACACCGCCGCAGCCATGACAAGAATAGCACCGTTGACAAAAAAAGCAGCATTAAGTGAAATTATGGAATCGAAGGTGTTTAGCCGTATAGCCTGCCAGATTTCCTTAGCTGAACGGCCAATCTTACGGGTTTGTACCAGGGAAGAATGAAGGTAAAGGTTGTGGGGCATCACCGTAGCACCAAGGATTCCGATTGCTATGTAAAGTGCTGTCCGGTCAGGTACAGAGGGAATAAAGCCACGCAATACCCCACCCCACTCCGGCTGAGCTAGGAAAATCTCTATCAAGAAAGCCACTGCTATAGTCACCACCAGGGACATAACAACCGCTTCTAGCCGCCTTATCCCGTAGTTAGAGAGAAAAAGTAACAGTAGAACATCCAGAGTTGTAAGCAACACACCGTAGAAGAGGGGAAGACCGATGAGCAGGTTTAGAGCAATAGCAGAACCGATGACTTCAGCAAGGTCCGTAGCTGTAATGGCAATCTCTGCCAGAATATAGAGGACAACATTGACGAAGGTTGGGTATTCCTCACGATTGGCCTGAGCCAGATCAGTCGAGCTTACAATGCCCAGACGAGCTGCCAAGCTTTGCAAAAGCATAGCCATCAGGTTTGACATCAACAGAACCCAGATAAGCCGATAGTTGTAACGGCTGCCAGCTGCCAGGTCAGTAGCCCAATTCCCTGGATCCATATACCCTACCGACACCATTAGAGCTGGCCCTGTTACGGCGAACCAGCGCTGCCACCAGGAGCCGGTGCTGGGAAAAGGTACCGTTTCATGAACTTCTTCTAGAGAATGACGGAATGTTTCCATCGGATTCTTTCTCTAAAGCTCTTATATAGTATTATAACCATAATAACCATATGATACCCTATGCTCAATTTATTTAGGAAAAGTCACAAAAAAGTGGTAGCGCTGGGAACGGCATAGAAGCCAAAATACGTTTTTTTCATATATTAGCTGGTGAGCTTATAGCTTCCTGCAGTAAAAGGCCCATTCATTAACAAATTTTCTACGAGTAAGGGAATTATTTGGCAGATTAAACTTAGAGATTATAATTTCTACTCAATCATGGAAAAGAAAAGGGATCTTACAAGGGGGCTTGTATACGTTCTTTGCACCTTTATCCTTGTTTTTTCCCCTCTTCCAATAGGAAGCGTTGAATCCTGGTCAAGATACCTTCTCCTTGCGGTTTCTTTTCTTACACTTACCCTCTGGCTTTTTAAGGTGCTAAGAGGAGAGGAAAGGATAATTGCAGGCAAAGGAAGCCTTCCCCTCCTTGCATTCATGGGACTTTGCCTGTTTCAGATTCTTCCCCTTCCCGGTTTTATCCTATCCATCCTGTCCGAAAAGAGCCTCTACATATGGAGAGACAACCTAAAAGCCCTATCAACCATAGGACACCCAAAAGAAGAGCACTTCTTTACAATAAGCATCTATCCACACACAACATGGATACACACACTTGAGCTCTTTGGCTACGTTTCCTTTGGGTTTCTGGTATCGTGGGTGTTTAGAACCAGAAAGGACATAAAGAGGGTTTTGATTCCGGTTCTTGGCATAGCCATCCTTGAGTCAATATACGGTATATACCAATACGCTGGAGGGCATAGAGGGCTTGCAAGTGGAACGTTTGTAAACCACAACCACTTTGCAGGCCTACTTGAGATGTCTATACCCCTTGCCCTCGGATACACACTCTCTATGGGAAGCCTAAGAGGGGGTAAAGGGGAGAGTATTTTAAGAAGGGTTGCCTCAGAAGAGGTATTTCAAAAGCAGATGCTTATGCTCTTTATCTTCTCTCTAACACTTCTTGCCCTTATTCTTTCAGGCTCAAGGATGGGGATATTTAGCCAGGGCTTTGCCCTTATCTTCTTTTACCTCGCATACATTGGCACAAAAAGAGAGGGAGCACATAGAGGATGGATGATTCTTCTTGTCTTAACAATTGCGCTTTTATATGCACTATGGATAGGGCTTTACCAGGTGGTAGAGAGGTTTTTAAAGATAGAAGAGGATGCACCGATTAGAACGCTTGTATGGAGGGACATGCTAAGCATAGTAAAAGACTTTCCGCTCTTTGGAAGCGGCTTTGGAACGTTTAGCCACATATACCCACTTTACAAAAAACACATGGAAGCACCCCTTAGATACATCTATGCACATAACGACTGGCTTCAACTAATAGCAGAGACAGGAATTGCAGGATTCCTGCTTGTTACAGCTGCACTTTTAAATTTCTTTTCCTCATCCTTTAGGGCACTCTCTTTCTTCTCAAAAAAGGGTGATGAGTTTTACTTCTTTATCCTGCTTGGGGCTTTATCCGGAATCGTATCCATCCTTATCCACAGCCTTGCAGACTTTAACCTCCACATCCCTTCAAACGCCTTCTACTTTGCCTTCCTCTTTGGTCTTACAGGAGCTATTATGCGTTCGGTGCGTTAGCTGAATTAACCGGTTTTTTGTTTTTACCTTGCTAGGCCTTAGCTTTTCATCAAGAACAGTGTTTTTTCTCTTTTTATACCTTTTCATGTGTATAAGGATACACATGAGGAAGGATATTGAGTTTGCTGTGTTTGTTGAGTGTATCGGATACGTGTTTACCGTTTGTTTTTAGTTTTCCTTATTTCCTCTGCTATCTCTTCAATAGAAACACCTTTAAATACCTCTTTTCTTTCCTTTGTATAGTCTCCTTCCCCCGGTTCGTAGATAAGGATAAACTTGGTAGCTCCAGCATATCCAAGCTCCTTTACCAGTGCCATCCATCCTTTAAACTTTATCTCTGCCAGACTGGTTCCCATTACCATTTACCTCACATCTTGCCCTCGCTTATTGCCTTTCGCACCTGTTCCTCAATCCACTCATAAGTCATCTCAAGCCCCCTTTTTAAAGGCATAGAGGGCTTCCATCCGAGCTTCTTATATATCAACCTGTTATCCGAATTTCTTCCCCTAACCCCTTGAGGGCCAGGGATATGTTTTATCGTGACCTCTATACCTGCTATTTCCATAATCATTCTGGCCAGTTGATCAATAGTAACCATCTCTTCGGAGCCTATATTTACGGGACCTGTCCAATCGGATCTCATAAGTATCAATGTCCCCTCTATACACTCATCTATATAGAGAAAGCTCCTTGTTTGTTTTCCGTCTCCCCATATCTCTATATGGTCAAGTTCCTTTAACTTTGCAACCGCAACCTTTCTACACAAAGCCGCTGGTGCTTTCTCCCGTCCATCATTCCATGAACCCTCAGGCCCAAATATATTATGGTAGCGAGCAATACGCACCTCCATCCCATAGTTTCTGTGGAATGCCAGATACACACGCTCACTAAACAGTTTCTCCCACCCATACTCACTATCTGGCATTGCTGGATAGGCACTGTCCTCAGCACAATTAGGGTTGTCCGGATCCTCCTGATTGTACTCAGGATAAATGCATGCAGAGGAAGAGTAAAAAATCCTTCTTACATTTCTTCTGTAACACGCCTCTAACATATTGAGATTAATAAGAGCAGAATTATGCATTATGTTTGCATCGTTTTCACCTGTAAAAACATAACCTGCTCCACCCATATCTGCAGCAAACTGATATACTTCGTCAAACCTTGTATCCACAATCGAGCGACAGAAAACTGGATCCCTCAAATCACCCAGTATAAAATCATCTGCCTCAACCTCACAGAACTCTGGATACTTAAGGTCAACCCCCCTTACCCAGAATCCCTCTTTTTTTAGTCTTCTGACCATATGATGTCCAATAAATCCACCTGCACCACAAACTAAAGCCTTTTTCATATTCCTCCTCCAGTTTTTATTTTAGTATTTTTCAGTTATCCCTTCTTTCGTTGTGGAAAAAGCTCTTTCCTAGAACTAAAAACAAGTCCAAGACCATAGTATTTTTAACCTTAAGTTGAAATTTACAATCTTATCTGAAAAAGTATTATCAAAATAGAAATAAGGGCAATGTTAAAGGATAACGAAGTTAAAATCGTTCCCATTCGTTCAAAGCTGGAAGAAAACTCTGGTAAAGTAGCACCACGGAGAAAACCAGAGGACTTTAAAAAGATAAGGGAAAAAGTAGAGAAGGAAATTGCTAAAGAAGTGATAAAAGAGTATCTACCTCAACTTAATCCAGATACCCACCGCTTCCCCTAAGAGAATGCAAAAGAAGCTGCTTTCCAAAGTGGTAAACAAACCTCGGGCCGTGATAGAGGTATCTCTTCCAGAGCCTTCTTGGCTCCGTAATCAGTCTAAAAAACCACTCAAGACCCATATTTTGCATCCAGGAAGGCGCCTGTGGTTTTACCCCGGCTATAAAATCAAATGCCGCTCCAACCCCAATCATAACTGCTTTTATTCTATCTTTATGCTCAGCCATCCACCACTCCTGTTTTGGGCAGCCAAGTCCAACAAATAGAATCCTTGCACCAGAAGAGTTTATCTCATAAACAACCCTTTTATCCTCTTCCTCTGTTAACCTTCTAAATGGTGGGCTAAATGCATATGCAACCTTTAGCCCCGGAAATCTGGACCTAAGATTCTCAATCATCCTTTTAAGGACAACTTCACTTCCACCGTAAAAGCCAACGGGTATACCCCTTTTAGATGCCTCTCTACATACAGCGGGGGTAAGTGCTGGCCCGTATACCCTTTCTGCCCCCTTAATTCCAAGAAGCCTAAGCCCCCAGACAAGCGGCATACCATCCGGGGTAACAAGGTATGAAGAGTTTACAATCTCTCTAAAATCCGGGTTATCAAATGCCTCCATAACCATGTGTGTTGTAGCCACACAGACATAGCCACCCCTACCGTTTAGGGCCAGGTCTATAACCCTACCGGTAGCATCTTCAAGGGTAGTGTAGTCAACTCTCATGTTTAATATGTATTTGTTCATCATTAGGTTAAGAGATTAAGAGGATAAAAGGAAAAGAGGGTAAGAGATTAAGAGATTAAGAGGGTAAGAGATTAAAAGATTAAGAGACTAATGAGGATAAAAGATTAAGAAGATTAAGAGGAAAAGAGGTTTAAAGGATAAGAGGGAAAGAGGTTAGGGTTAGAAGGATTTTCGTTTTTTGATAAGAGCGTTAAGCATGTAAGATACCTCCTCAGCTAAGCCTATAAGTTCTTTTCCTTTTTTCCCTTCTATATAGCCAATATCAACAGCAAGATAAAGCTGGGTTCTCAGTTCCCCACAAGATCCCTTTGCAACGTAAAGGAAATGGATAAACTCCCTGTTTGTATTTCTTTCAAACCCCTCTGCTATATTTGAGGGAATAGAAAGAGAAGACCTCGTAATCTGATCCCTAAAACCAAAATCCTTACAGTTAAAAAATGATTTATAAACTTCAGCAGCAAGCCTATATGCCTTTTGCCATACTTCCAGATCTTCAAACCTCTTTGCCACCCCTTCTCTCCTTCTCCTCTTCCTCTTAACCTCTTAGCCTTTTAACCTCTTAGCCTACTATTACCCTATTATTCTCTTAACCTATTAGCCTATTAGCCTCTTATCCTCTTATCCTTTTAACCTTTTATCCTATTACTTATTTACCACTTTCCCATAAATCTCCATAATCATCTCATAGTTTCTCTCCGCCGTATACTTTGCCTTATACTCCCTTCTTGCCTCTCTTCCCATCTCCTCCAGTTCCTTTGGGTGCTCCCAAGCCCAGGCCACTTTCTCTGCTAGGTCTTCAGCGTTACCTGGCTCAAAGAGAAGCCCAGTTCTTCCATCCTCTACAATCTCTTCCATTGCCCCAAGCCGTGAAGCCAAAACGGGAAGCCCGCAGGCAAAAGCCTCTATAATGGTCATACCAAACGTTTCATACCACTCCGATGGAAACACAAGCACCCTTGCCTCCTTCATCAATCGAAAGACCTCATCCCGCGGACGGTGGCCAAGAACCTCCACATAAGAAAGCCCCTCCTTCTCAATAAAATCTTCCACCTCTTTCCGTAACGGCCCATCGCCTAAAACCTTAAGGGGAATCCTCTTTAAACCCTTCCATGCCCGAAGGAGCGTTTGTATGCCTTTTTCCGGTGATAGCCTTCCTACAAAGAGAACGTAGCTTTGTTGAGTAGTGAGTGATGGGTGATAAGTAATGAGTTTTACTTCATCACTCATCACTCTTAACTCATCACTCATTACTCCTAACTCATCACTCGCAATAAAATTCGGCTTGACGACGATCTTCTCTCCAGGAAGCCCTCCCTGAATGAACTTCTGCCGGGCAAACTCGGTAAGAGCAATGTAGAGGTCCACTTTCTCCTGCCAGGTTTTAAGCAGGAGATGAAAGGTTAGCATTGAAGAAACAACCGCAGTCTGCACCCCAGAGCCTCGCCAGCAGCCGTGCACCACTCCGGACCAGGCCACTGCCTTTCCAACGCAGTCTTCACACACCCTCCCATCCCGCATGAGAAGCGCCCCCGGGCATATAAGGCGGTAGTTGTGGAGCGTCTGCACCACCGGCACCCCTTCTTCCTTGCAGGCATAGTAGGCCGCCGGGGAGATGCGAAGGAAGGTGTTATGGAAATGGGCTACATCGGGTCTTTTCTCTCGGATGAGCTCTCTTATTTTTCTATAGCTTTCTCTTGACCAGACTGCATCCACCGCTACTTTAAAGGGATTTACCCCATTCAGCCTGCGGTTATCCTCCACAAACTCCACAACCTCATGCCCCATACGCTCTAACAATGATTTTTCTGCCTCAAAAACGGCATCCTCACCGCCGGGTTGGAGATAGCGGTTGTGGACGAGAAGAATGCGCATAACGTCGTCTTCTCCAAAAGTGCAATGCATAGGGAAACAGGGAAACAAACAAATAAAAAGTAAAACCAGTAGGTGTAGCCATTACAGTTTCTTCAGAAACCACACTAATGGTTAAAATAGCCAAGAAAACCGATACCAGGCCAAAGCCTTCAGAGTTTCTGACAAAGAAAAGTTTGATAGCGTGTAAGGTCAAAGTTATCAAGAGGGCTATATATGTGATAGCAGCCAAAATACCCCCCCCAGCAAAAATCGCTGCAAAAGCCCCATGAGCTGTACCAACTCCAGGGTTAACCTGTAATGTAAAAACTCTTTCAGTAGCAAAACCGACACCCAACAGCGGAGAAGAACCTAGCACTTGGCTGAACAAATACTGCCAAACTCGTGTACGGTCACTTAAGGTAGAAACACTATGTTCCTCTCTAATTAAGAAATGGAAAATTGAGTCATGATAAATAACTATAATAGGCATGGATAGAATAAGGGCATAGCGTACGAGTCTCATGGATTGGATTCTTGGCAAACGAAGCAGGAGGAGAATCAAGAAAAGAATCAGACCAGCATAGGCCGACCTCGTGCGTGACGCCAACAGAATAAAACTAAACATAGGAACAAGTATGAGCAATACCCAGCGAGGTCGTAACACGGGATAAGATAATAACATTATAAGACCAATAGCTCCTATGGCCCCGGCATTAGCGATGTAATCGCCTCGAAGCCTATATCCAGAACCGTAAGGTACATAAACCAATTCTGGCATCCAGAAGGCTGCAATAAATATGCTAATTCCTATAGCTATGTACGATAACAATAGAAGCCGGATTGTTACATCAATCCCGAATCTTCTGACCCAAAAATGTGTAAACAAAATCATTACGACTATCTGAAATACTCGAAAACCTGATAATAGTGGTGATATGGATATTGGGATAGATAAAGCAAGCGAAACAGCTAACAACAATGCAATAGACTCAGCCCCATACAATCGTATTCTCCTCTTAGAATATAAAGCTGCTAGGAGCTTAAAAAAAACCCATAAGGCACCAAGCCCCCAAATAATTAAGTTTAGGGCCACAACCCAGTCAATTTCTCCTCTGAGAGAAGCCATGGGATCACGGGACCTAAAACGTGGCGGACCGCTGAAGAGCAGGAAAAAGAGAACCACTTCATACAGGCTCGGCCTTATGTTCAATGACACTTGTAGGTTAGTCAGAGCTAAATAAAAAAATATTACAATACCGAGAGCAGAGACAAGAAAAACAATCACCATATTACCCAAAAAAGAGATAGCAAGGCTACAAAACAAAGCAACAGTAATAAGAAGGGGGAGTGCTAAGCGATTATTCTCGTTCATCGTGATGGAACAATATCCCTGTAAAATACGCTCAAGCTTTGACCTTTTTTCTTCCAGCTGAATTCTTCTCGCACCCGCCTGCGCGCCGCCCTTCCCATCTTGAGCCGGAGGTCGAGATCACGGGCAAGCCTTAACATCGCCTTCGCCATCTCCACCACAGCCTGCTCCGGCGTGCGGGTGGGAATCTTAAACCCCGTCTCCTCAGTCACCTGCAGGGCGGGACCGCCCAGGTCAAGGCAGATGACGGGCCTTCCGGCAGCCATCGCCTCCACACAGACCCAGCCCCCGGAGTCGTGCAGGCTGGGGTGCACGAGCACATCGCACTCTGCAAGTTTTTTCAGGGCTTCCTCCCGGGGAAGCGCCCCAAAGAACCGGACTTTCTGTGCCACGCCCAGCTCCCGCGTCAGCCGTTCCAGATTCCTCCGCTCGGGACCGTCGCCGATGATCCAGTATTCACCCTGCGGGAATTCCCGGACAAAGCGGGCAAAGGCCATTAACCCTAAATGAAAGCCCTTCAAGTGAAGCAAATTGCCCAAATTGAGAAGCCGAAAGGGGTTACCAGTACGCACTGGAACAGTGGCAAGCTTTTGGATTTCCTCCGATGACAAAGCTACCTGGGACATCACTTCTATTCTGGCTGCCTCAAGTCTTTTAAGTCTCTGTGCCGTCTCCTCCGTAGTAGCCAGAGCAAGCATTGCTCTCCTAGCAGTCGACCGCACGAAGGGGTCGTGTTCACCCAACCAGCGGGCGAGCGAGCGCACATACTCGTAAATTTTCCCGCGAAGGGAGAAGGTTCGGTAAAAGGACTTCGGCGCCGACTCGCCGCCTCCCACCGGTCCCCAGATAAAGGGCACGGGGAGCAAAGCCAGAAAACTGGGTATCCAGTAGTTGACAAAGGTGACATGGTGGATCAGGTCAAACTTCACTGTCTGATGCAAGCGCCGCGCGAGGAAATAGATGCCGATCTGCCAGAGGTAGTAGTAGAGGTGCACCCCGCGCTGGCCCCTCTTCCAGAAGCGTGCCCAGCGGGGGAGGTCAAAATAGACCCAGTGGACATTGGGCAGGGGCTCCTTCTTCAGGGCTTCCTCGATCACCTCCCGGTTGTTGGCCCGGGTGATGACCCACACCCCATCGGCAAAGCGGGCGATCTGCCGAACCCAGTTCCAGCCTACTCCCGGCTCTGAACCCTTACCGGGCTCACACGCGTAGGCAGAGATGAGAACTCTATACATGTGCGATCCCAAATTCATCCACCACTTGCTTAAACGCCGTGACGAAGTTCTCTACCGAAAATCCCTGCGAAAGCATAGAAAGTTTGCTTCGCAATTCTTCTTGTAATCTTGGACTGTTAAGAACCTTTACGATTTTCTCCGCTGCGTCCGCCTCATTATCCCAGCAAAGCCTGTTATCATGTCCAACGATTTCAGCTTGCCCCCCCTGAACAGGGACAAATGGAATAACGCCGGCGCGCATCATTTCAGCAACGCCAATTCCAAATTGCTCATTGTCCCTCACATGTATTCCGTATTTGTAGTTACTCAGAATACGTTCGTACTCACTTCTTGTTAGTCTCTTTTCCCATATAATCCAATCATATGAACCAAATCTCTGCTGCAATTCTCTGAAATAGCTAATATCCACAATCCCGCCTAAGATACGAAGATGGAGGTCATATCCGAAGAATCGCACATCATTCAAAATTTTGATTGCTTTTTCTATTTTCTTTTCCCGAACAATGCGAGATATAAGCACAAACCCATTCTCTCTCTGGTCCCACGGCCTTACCTCCATGCTCCATACGACCGGAGGATAAACAACCCTTGCCTGGAAGCCCCAGATTTTTTCTATCCATCTAGCTGTCCATTGTGAATTGGTCACAGTCACGTTATTCCGTAGTCGTTTCTCGGACCATCCCGTAACTATCTTCAGGGCTCGCTTATAAGCACGCCGCAAAGACGATTCCGGATGTCCTACCATCGGGCGCAGTGCTTCGTGACCCTGGGCAAACACCGGGAGGTGAATATATTGGATGCCCGGAAGTCCCAGGTCCATCTCATTAAATGCGCTAATCGCCAGATTAAACCGTTTTGATAAAAACTTGCGATAATACCACGAAAGATAAAACTGTCGAAAAGAGAACCCAGAAAGACTCTTTATCACCTTCTCACCCAGGGCTCTGGGCAACGGCAAGCGCACAACATGAACCCTTACCTTTGAATCTCCGAGGTTCGTGCCATACTGAACGTCCAAGTCTTTCAGAGAGGTGTCAGATAGCGTGACAAGCGTAACATCCCTGTCTTTTAGGGTTTCTAATATCCAGGCGCAAACCGCTTCAGCTCCGCCGCCAAGAAAAGAAGGGAAAAGCACCGCTATTCTCATGTGAACTCCATCTTTGAAGCAACACAATTCACGTAGCTGTCCACTTCAAGTCCGAGTTTTATGCTCAACTCAGTGAATTTTTGAGACGTTAGTATTTCGACAACACCTTTGTCGGAAAGCACACCGAACTCCTTATAACCACAACTTTGCAGTACTTCTATTAAATCCACGGACGTATAACCAAATTCCCTTAGGTTGGTAGGAGCGAGCTCAAAAACAATCAACGCCCCCGAGTAACTTAGGATCTGTTTAGCCCCTTGAAGAGCCACCACCTCGGCTCCTTCGATGTCTATTTTGACAAGATCCACCTTTGATACACCTAACTCATGCAGCATATCATCAATTTTGACCACCTCTACTTCCCAAATACGTATTTCCTCTCGATTCAGGCGTGGCGCTATTTCTTTTACATTTCTACTCTTTACGAATTTCCATTTCTGATCGAACCAATGCAAAGAAGCACCGCCAGAAGCTACTGGCGAATCGTAAATTTTGGCGATCCCACGTTCACTACCCACAGCCTTAGGGATCAGATTCACATTAGCACGGTTTCTAAGGTTTTTCTCTAAGAACATTAAATTTACTGGGTGAGGTTCAAACGCAATCACTAAACCTGAAGGACCGACCAAATCGGAAAAAAGGCGGGTGTAGTAGCCGACGTTTGCACCAATGTCAACCACAACCATTCCAGGCCGAACGTGCTTTCTGAAAAAAGCAACGGTTTCAGGTTCGTAGGCTTGCATAAGAAAAGCAAACCTTAAGTTTATGGGATCATCAGGAACGGTCCAGAATTGTCTCCAATTCTCAAGTAAAGGCAAGACAACATGCTGGCTGATAAAATAAACACTCTTATGCACACCGGGAATGCGCTTTACAGATGAGCGATAAGCCTTGAGAAGAGAATGGAATAGCGTCATTATTATCTAACCTCCAGTTGTGTGTTTAGGAAATGAATGATGCCTGCAATTTTTCTGAACACATTGCGAGCCGCCGGGGAAATTAGCAACTCTGCATTTTTCCAAGTCAGAGCCCATTCGGTAAACAAGTCAACCCAAAAAGCTAACTGCAGGGTGTCCATTTGCTCGGGATCTACACCCACAGCGCGGTAATATCCAAATAACTTACTTGTCGGAATTACAGAAAATCTATCAAAGAACCGGAACAGGTCCCAACCCACCAACCAGTGTTCTTTCGCATACTCTAAGTCTATAACTTGCAATATCCCGCTTTGTTCATCTATTGCCGTGTTCCACCTGGTCACGTCTCCTAACCTTAAGACCCAGGGGAGTTCCACGTCTCGGAGACGATTTTCAAGGATTTGCAACGCATGAGTCAGCGTCTTGAGCTGGTAGTGAGGAAGGTAATCAGATAGGTGCAGCACCCTGTCATTCAACTCCTGCCAGAAAGGAGTGTCTAAAAAGCACCTGTCTTCACTAGTTTGATTAGCCAACTTAGCCAATATTTCAACAAGCTCTTGAAAACTCTCGTTATCCCACTTCCCCCCATTAACACCTTCTAAGGGGCGGGTGATTAGAATTGTTGAGCAGCCTTCTTGAGAAAGATGAACGACATCGGGAATCCGCAGATGCGGGAAATTCAGGCATCTAATTTTGTTGTGCATTTGAGCTTCGTTTACAACGAGCTCCTTTGTCGCCTTGTTCCAGCCGATCTTGGCGTAGCCCAACACCTCACCCTCACGGGTCATCACCTGTACCACCGGCTTGCGGTGAGGTCCGGGCGTGCCTAAGGAGACGGCAAAGTAGAGGTCGTCCCGCCTGAAGACCTCCCGCAGGGTTTGGAAAACGGAGTTCTCTCCCTCCTCGAGGCGAACTTTTGAGAGTCCCGGTCCCTTCAGCCCCGTCCCCGCCAGAGCACCGAGCACCGCCTTGCCGAGCCTCGCCTTGCGATTCTGTGCCGGGTAGAGCTCTAGCCCCCTGCGAAAGGCGTGCCCGGTCCTCAGGGGTAAGAGATACCCCCTGTCGTCGGGAAGGCTTAAGTAGGCATGCGTAGGGCGCCCCTTTGGGAGCCGCAGACCGAGGGACATTTCGAGATACTCTTCTTCTTCCCTCTCCGCCGCCTGAGGGAACCAGGTCCGGCGCCGGTCCAGATAACGCCCGTGAAGGACCTCCAGGAGAACCTCCCGCGCCTCCCGCGCCACCTCCTCCGGGGGGAGACTCCCGTCTAGAAGAAAGGCGTTGGGTGTTTCCAGGACAAATCGCCGATACGCCTCCACCTGCCTCTGCAGCTCTTCCGGCTCAACCTCCTGCTTGCGCTCTAGGAGCTTCTCCACCGGCACATCCAGCACGAGGAACACATCCGGTCTGGGGATAAAGCAGCGGAGCCAACGGGCGAGCCCCAGCGGACCGCCGTAGCGGTAGCGCCTGGGGTCGATGAGCAGGTCGTCGTAATAGCGGTCAAAAAGCACCAGCGTCGAGCGCACCAGCGCCGGGCGGACCTTGAGCCGGTAGCCCAGGTTGTAGTCCAGGAGGTAATAGAGCATCTTGAGGAGCGAGGCGGGAAGCGAGCGGGGAGGCTTTCCGTGGGGATCGGTCACCGGGCCGCTGTCTCTCCGCCTTCGGAGTAGCCCCGGCATCAGGTGGAAGCGAGCCGTTCGGCGGAATGCGCCTTTGAGCTCCTCTTCAAGGTTGGCGATCAGGGTGCTCTTGCCGCTGCCGTCGGGACCCAAGACAGCAATCCAAACGACTTCTTTACTCATCGTCTTTTTCCGTCTATCGTCTATTGTTTCGTGCATATCAACCCTATTGAGTCGGCTAAGTAAGGCTTCCATGCAAATATAGCTCGAAATATAAGATTTGCCATTTTGTGCCTAAATCCACCCATGTGAGAACTTTCTATAGCCGAAAAATCCTTTACCGCCCTCAAATCTGCATCTTCACATAACAATCTCAAACCGCTAGGATGAAAAGTAAAACGATGATCGGGCGATTCCGCCTCATAACCAAGCAACGCCCATATAAACCTTCTCACTCCAAACGAATTTGGGCCAGTAACTACAATTACTCCCTTGTCACTAACTAAAGAAGACACCGAAGTGAGAATACCAATCGGATCTCCAGTGTGTTCCAATATCTCAGGAACAAGAACAACATCGAAATAACTTTGCTTATCGGAAAGTAAAAAATTCGCCTCTCTCGCATCGCCCAAGATCAAATTGCTTATTCCATTTTTGCGCATATGTTCAATGCCTTTCTCATCTATATCTATTCCCCATACCTCTTCAGCTGCTTTTACCAATTTCAAATGCAGATTCTTCATCGGAATATTCGCGTGCTGCGCGCATCCCACATGCAATACCACTTTACCCCGCGCTAGTCTCACAAGAAACTCGTGCCTATCTCCTACAAATTCAATGCTCTCAAATGCACGTGGAAGGCCCATTATTACTCCTCTTTTACCGCATTTTCAATCATACGCATGTAGCCGCCAAATCTCCAAAGGAAGCTTCTATACCACCTATTCCGCCACCTCAATCTATTGCGTTGCTCAAGAGTCCTATAAAGATGAAACACAATCTCTGCAGGTTCTTCCATGATAGAAATATCTGCTTCTGCTTGATGTATAGCGCAAAAACGACTACACATATCCGGAACAACTATTATGATCAACCGGTCACGAAAAACCTCGACCGTCCACAAACAGCGACATGCTCGCGGATATGCCTCGTCAGCCTTAACAAAAATGACTTTCTTCCACACATGGCCAATCATTCTTTCCAGCTCATCAAACACCCCCTCAAACGCATAAAGGGAGGGCTCCTTAGAAAAGAGAACAACCTTTAATCCATTTTTTTGTAAGTAGTAATATAGCTCCGCAAATATTGTACTAAACATCCATTTCAAACTACGAAGTGGCTGTTTTCGAAGTCCTCCTTTTATCAGGGCAAGCTTAAGTTTTGGTATGAAATGTTTCAAACGATCAACGTCCCTTTCTACAAGTGCCTCAAATAACTCCTTTCCATAGACCCCGGGAAATCTACTCCTTATAAAGTCAAGAAACTCTTCCTTTAGCGAAGGCAAGCGAATGCTGAGCTCATCAAGATATTTCGTTGGCGGACTGCTTCCAATTAACATGTTGGTAAAAATTTTTAGGCATAGCTCATGCAACGGGTCTGGAATCAGATATTCACCCCTATCGCGCGCTTTTAAGAATAATTCCTCGTTACTAAGGTATTGAAACCCATACCACATTCCACCACGAAAGGTTACGTCAAGAATAAACCTCTCTAAGGTGCCGTTGACCACCCTGTAGAATTTAAAGCTCGTCACGTGCGGACGCCATACGTATCTAAAAAGGTGTAAAGCCTCCTCCTTGCTAAAACTCATCAATTCGCTTATGAACGACTGATATTGAAACTCAGGTACTTCGATGTCCAAATCTCCACCATAGTTGTCTGGCAATCCTTCATACCCACGCAGAACGATAAACCTGAATCCTTTTCTATGAAAGTAAGTTAGAAAACGTACCACGTTGTAAATTGACACACTTTTGACCATTTTCATTTTCTTAGCATATTAACCGTATACGTCTTAGACTTGCCTATGACATACTTTGGATTGACGAAGAGGGCTCTTACCCCGTACACCAATGCTTGCAAAACCTTCCCTTCCGTGATACTCGCGCCTGCAAGAGTCCATAACCTCTGACCTGCCCATTTCCTCCGCTTTTTGCGTATACGCTCTGCATTGTTTGATAACCAGTGTTCAAACTCTGGCTCCTCCTTGCCATTCCTTCTTGCTATAGCACAATCCTTAGCATACATCCAGAAAATCCTCTGTTCTTCAAATCCTTTTAGAGTAAGGCCGTTAGCCAAAATCCTTGTGCCTGTTAGCACTTTATTGAGGAACCCTAGTTTATAATGCTCCGAGAGCCGCAGAAAGAGGTCATAATCCTCTCCCTGAGGGAAATCTCGATACCCGCCAACAGATAACACCGCCTCTTTGCTATACAGACTCCCTTGATGAGGCGCATTACCATCAACCAAAGGGTCATAATTCGGGGGATCGCTAAGAATATGGCGTTTTCTTATTCCCGTAGGGGTGCCACGCAAGTTTATGTATTCTGTATCGCAACTTACAAAGACATGGTTTGGATTATCTTCAAGAAACCGCACTGCCGATGCTAGCCACTCGGGATAGGCTATATCGTCAGCATCCAAGCATGCAATCCAATCATACCTTGCTTTCCGAATTCCAATATTTCTAGCCTCGCCGATTTTACCTTTATTTTGATGAATGAGTCTGATACGTTCATCGGAAGAAAATAATCTTTGTACATACTCTACCGTACCGTCGGTAGAACCTCCATCGACGACTATTATCTCAAAATGTCGCCATGTTTGGCATAGAACCGAATTCAACGCATTCTGGACATAAGGCATAGCATTGAGAGTAGGGATTATTACGCTAACGCCACTTATACGACGATGCATTTGCATACCTCCACTTTATTGCCAAAGCCGCCACCAATGAGATTCCATAAATTAGCAAGCCCACCACCGCACCAGTGAGACCCAGAACAACCACCGATGGAATCCCTAATACCAAAAAGATAAAGGTTGCAGTGAAATAAGAAGAAAAAACTTCAGCAACACGAAGCGAGGACCGAAGGGAACTACCAAACACCACGCTTTGTGCAGTCAAAAGTGGGTATAAACCTACAAAAACTAAAAGACCACTAACAGAAGAGTACTTTCCAGCATACAGTAAAAATATAACCCATTTGCCAAAAGCTACCAAAAAAACGAAGTACAAAGCTGAGCCGACACCAAACAAAATAGAGGCCCTTAAAGTTGGCTTTCGTAAGTCGGAGTAGGTAGCACGTCGAGACATATACACTAAAAGTAGGGGAGAAAGACTGTTTATTGCTTGTTGAACAGGGACTACAAGGTTATATAACGCTCGCAAGGTGGCGATAGCCTCAAGATTCATTAATAAGGGCAACAAAATAAAATAGAGATTCAACGATAAAGATGACAACAAAGTAGTCCCTGTACTCCATCCCCCATATCTTAAGTGATCCCCAAGCACCATCGCCGGCGTCGGGTTGCCCGCAAAACGCCACACACGGGGGCGAAGGTGCAAGGTCGTCAGAGCCAAAGATGCCACCCCGGCAGCCGCTCCGAGGAGGACCAGTCCGGTGAGCGTCGAGAGGAGTTCAGCGCGCCAGAGCAGGAAGAGTCCCGCAAGGATCGCGAGGAGATTCAGGGCGCTCCCTACCACCGCCCAAGCGGGCCTCAGGTCTGCATAGCACGCCCGGCGTGTAAGCCACAGCAGGAGCAGGAAGGGGGAGGCGATGGCAAGTCCCGCCAAAGCCTGCACCATGGCTGCGGAGCCCAGCCGGGCCATTACGAAGGCGGCGATGCCCAACGCTAGCGCGATGAGCGCCGAAATGGCCCAATGGCCCCAAAGGAGCATTCCCAGGTACTTGCGGAACTGCTCCCGGTACTTCCCCGCCCCAAAGACCATCATCGGCTCGGTGAGCACCGCGGTGTGAAAGCCTGCAAGAAGATAGAAAACAGACATGGCTACTGCAAACGCACCGTATTCTTCCGGTGTAAGCCAGCGGGCAAGGAGGATGTTTACTATAAAGTTTGCACCCGAAAAAAGCCCCTGGTCAATAACGGCAAGGCTTCCTTTTTTTAACCAAGATAAAAAGTTCAAGGTTTGAAGTTCAAAGTTCAAGGTTCAATGTTCAATGTTCAATGTTCAACGTTCAAGGTTTGAGGTTCAAGGTTCGAGGTTCAACGTTTGAGGTTGGGGAGAACTAGTTGTTTTTGGTTGAGTTTTTGCCATTTTCAATGGCTTCTTTTACCCTTATGAAACAATCTCCGTCTATCTTTCCCATTTTTTACATAGTTCTTATCCTAATTTTTTTAGAGGTAATCACTGTAAATTTATTCTTTAATTCCTCCCCGTATTTCTTAACTACTTCGATCAAGCTATCCATTATTTCATAAACTTCTTCAGACTTATACCTCAATAATATAACTCCTATCCTTTTACCATGAGAAAATACCCACTCTCCAAAATCCTTATCTTCTGTTAATAACATAGCACTTTCAGAAATTGCTATTTTTAAAACCTCTTCATCCGTTATACCCTTAAATCTCTCAAGAATTGATATTATACAAAAACCTTGCTTTTTTAGTCTCTTTACTATCCTAAAATCAACATTCTCATCTGCTACAATTTAAGGGACAATCATCTCCTCCCTAGAGATAACCTCTGCAGAATACTCAAGACATGCAAGAATATCTTCTTTTGTAAGCTCTGGATATGCCTCTAGAATTTCTTCGATTTCCATCCCCTCTGAAAGCTTTTTTAAAATGAGTTCAACTGTTATTCTGGTCCCCTTTATAATTGGCTTTCCTAACATTATCCCAGGGTTTGAAATTATTCGTTCTTTATACTTCATATTTCCCCCCTTTTATTTATATAATATCACAACTATAGCGCCTTGAGTTAATCGGGTAAGGTTCAAGGTTCGAAGTTCAACGTTCAACGTTTGAGGTTCAATAGGTGGAAACTTGACAGTTCTAATAATAGCACTATAATCAATACTATCAATAGTATTATTAAAGGGTTTGAAACATGATAATCACCGCTAATGATGTAAAAACCAAGGGAGTATCCTTCATAGAAAAGGTAGTGAAAAAGTTTGGTGAAGCCATTATATCCGTAAGGGGAAAGAAAAAGTATATAGTGCTTCCTGTAGAAGAATATGAAAGGCTTAAGGAAATAGAACTCGATAGAATCATAGAACTTGCTGAAAAGGACTACAGAGAGGGAAGGGTTGTAAGGGAGACAGCCGAGAAGCATTTTAAGAGACTAGGGATATAGTGTATCAGCTTGTCTTTACAGAAACCTACCTAAAAAGAGAAAAGGATTTTATAAAAAGACATCCAGACCTTATAGAGAGATACAAAAAGACCATGAGGCTTTTAGAAATTAACCCCTTTCATCCCTCTCTTAGACTTCATAAACTCAAGGGAAAGCAAAAAGATTACTACTCCGCATCCATAACCATCTCATACAGGATAATTATTACCTTCAGGGTAGAAGGAAATGAAATCATACTCATAGATGTAGGATATCATGATGAAGTTTATTAGGGAATTTTGCTCAACGTTCAATGTTCAAGGTTAAAGGTTCAAGCTTGAGGATTGGTTGATGTTTCACGATTATCGAGTTTATATTTTTTGTAATTTCCTTCACTTTTGCTTTATTATTGTTTCTTTCTGTAAAATGTGAGCATCCCCGAAAGTTTTATATCGCTAAAACACCCTTTGTTTAAAGGGTTATGCTCAGTTCGTCCTTTTGAATAAGTTTTCTCCGGGATGCATTTAAAAATTCAATACTAACTGGTTCGCCATCCTCACCATAGCTAACAATTACTCCTCCAGGCTCTTCAATAGCATCCACAGGAGGCTCATCGCGAAGAACTAAAATAAGAACATCGGCATCGAGGTCATACTTTATCTTCATCTATTTATCCTCCTTCCAATATTTTTCTATTTTACTTGTCCAATAAACCGTTAAAATTTTCCTGCCTTCTTTTGTTTCCTTGAAGGGTATTCTCAATAGACCATGTTGGTATCTCGATTGTGCTATAAGGGAATCCATGTCACCAGAAACAATTTGATCCGGATTTCTAAGATACTCTTCCACTTCTTCTTTTGTTACCCCCTTTTTCCTTTCCCACTCCTTCTGTCTTTGCTCAGCATGTTTGGTCCAGATAATTTTCAACTTACACCTCTGCACCGAGAGAGTTCACAAATATTAACTATCATAATACCAATATTTGAATCCATTGGTAGCATATTTACTTTAATCACGTTGATAGCGTGCATGCGTTTATTGCGTTATTTGAGTTTATTGGGTTGATTGCGTTGGTTCAATGTTTAAGGTTCAGTTTTCTTCTGATTAGTTGCTTTTATAACTTCTATTTAATTTTTGATTTATCTCCTGTTTCAGCGCCTCATCTACTTCTCCGAGTTCTCCTACTATCAATTCTTTCAGAACCGTTGCTATTTTATTGAGTTTTATTACCGAGTCTACTTTTAACCCTGTTTTTATAAAGCTTGGATGTAAAGGGAAATGGCATGAGAACTATTTTACCCTTCATCTGTATCTAATCTTTAAATCCGCTATTTTATAAATACCCTCTTCGTCCTCAAAAAATTGGATAATGACTTTTCTGAAAGTTTCATCATAGCAGTAATTTCTCTTTCATACATTAACGCATCTAATTTTTTTGAAATCTCAATTAATTGTTGTTTACACTTTCTATTTTTCGAGTAGACATAATAGCCTCAATTTTCATATTTTTCTCTACCAGAGCCATTTTAACATAAATTTGAAAGATAATCACATATATTGCGTTGCTCGCGTTTGTTGGGCTAGGAAAACGTGGCGGGCAAGGTAACTAGGAACTTCCATGCTGGTAAGATGTTTATACGAATCCTGCTGATACCCCAACTATGGATATAATCTTCCCAGAGCCTATGCTAACCTTCCCATCTCTCTCAATTACTTCCGGTAGCTCACGCATATGAAAATCTCTTATTATTTCTTTTAAAACATCTTTCCTTATCATAAGGAAAGTTTAATAAGATATTTTCCTTTTGTAAAGGAAATAACTTGCGTTAATTGCGTTTGTTGCGTGCATGGGTTCATTGCGTTACTCACGTTTATTTAGTTTGTTGGGTTTTTTTTGTTATTTGGTGGATAAAAACCGTTTTACATGGTCAATAAACTCCTCAATAGTCAAAGTATCCTTCTGCATACGCTCGTATACCCTTTCATGGTCAAGATTAATATACTCTTGAACAAGCACGTTTCTTAGCTTTGCAAGGTCAATAAGCCTTTCGGATAGCTCTGAAGGAATTACTCCGTTTTCTTCAAGTATTCTAGGGATATCAGCATAACTGTCAGGTTTTCTAAAGTTAAACTCACTAATCAACATCTCACCGATGCTAAGGAATGCCTCTATAGCCTGATGGAGTTTCCTTTCTGCAAGGTCGTGTACCCTCCAGTTGCTAATGAAATCCCTTTTGTTTACCTCTTTTAGTTCTGAAATCTGGTTGAGATAGAGCTTAAGTTGCCCGATATACCTTGCAATCTTTTCACTGTCAACCATAGAGAATCTCTTTTGTGTGTTTTTCAAGATAGGGCTTAAAGTCAAGGTATCTCATTACAGCTCTTACCTCGTAGTCCAGTCTCTTTTTCTCATCCACAGAGAAAATCACCTTCCCCTCTTTTATAATGCGATGTTCCATTAAGAGATAAGAATCGTTAAGAACCACTACATCTATATCGTCTCTCTTTAAAAGAAGAGAAAGCCTTGCCATAATCTTTAACTTCTTATCAAACCTCTCGCCGGGCGTTAAATCTTCCTTAAAGTAAACAGCAATATCAATATCACTTAGCTTTCCCGTTTTCCCACTAGCCTGAGAACCAAAGAGATAAGCAAAGAGAACACCCTCTTTTTTTAGAACTTCTGATACCTGAGCCAAAAAGCTGTGTTCCATGCTATTAATTTTATTGTTTCTTTAAAATACAAGCAAATTTTTGTGTTAGTGCATTGATTGGGTGCATGGGTTAGTTGTGTTTATTTCGCCTTACGGTTCACGCCTTACAATTAGAGACCTGGAATCTGGGGTTTGTTGGGTTTATGGTTCGCTTTACTGTAAAGGCTGAGAAGATAACGTAAGGTTCTCAACAGAAATACCCTTCTCTTTAAGTCCCGGGATTAGTTCACTGGCATCGAGTATTTCAATTGCAACAATGCGTTCTCCAGGTCCTATATCTATAGCTACTTGATCACTTAATCGTATAACTTCACACTCCACTTTTTCTTCAATCAGGCGAATTGTTAAAGCATCCACATCTGGATCATAAATGAGTTTCATAATTACATACTCCTATTTTTATTTTAATAGATTAAGTTAATTTAATCAATTTTCTTTTCTCATCTTACCGATTACTCTTTGGCCGATATTTTGAAATAAAAAGCATATACTGTAACAACCACAAGATACTCTGCTTCTTCCGCAACTACTGCAGCAACTTGCTTAATTGAATAGTGACTGCCACGCCATAATTGATTATAAGTGAAGTTTTTACGAAATAGAAAACGACCTTTTCTCGTAGGTTCTGGGTTTCCCGATCGTATTGCAGATTCAACCTCATTCTTTGAAACCCCACGGTCTGCCATCTTTTCCAATGAATGTGCACTGAATACGTCTTACGCCTTCACGGCTCATTGCGTTACCTTCCAACCCCCTTTAGCACCGTAGGTATAGTCCTTAGAAGGATTTTAATGTCAAGAAGAAGGCTCCAGTTTTCAATGTAGTAGAGGTCAAGCTCAAGGTTTCTCTCAAATGAGGGGTCATCCTGAGCCTCTACAGCCCAGAGGCTTGTCATCCCGGGCTTTACATCAAGCCTTCTGTAGTGGTCAAGGCTGTAGCAATAAAACTCATCCACATCATGAGGCCTTGGTCCAACAAGGCTCATATCCCCTTTAAGCACGTTAAAGAACTGGGGAAGCTCATCCAGGTTGTACTTACGAAGGATCCTTCCAACCCTTGTAACCCTTGGGTCGTTTGTAATCTTAAAGAAAGGCCCCTTTCTCTCGTTCAGGTGACGAAGCTTTTCCTTAAGGGCATCTGCACCAGGAACCATTGTGCGAAACTTGTAGCATATAAACTCCTTACCCTTTCTCCCAACACGGCGTGAACGGTATATTACCGGGCCATCTGGAGAGTCAATCTTAATGGCAATAGAGATTGCAAGCATAAGGGGTAAAGAAACAAGAATGCCAAAAACCGCCCCCACTATGTCTATAACCCTTTTAACAAAGAGGCCAAGCTCTGGTATGGGCTCACGGTATATGTTCATAACGGGGATGTTTCCAAGAACCTCAATTGAAGGTGAACCCTGAAACAAAAGCCCATCAAATAGCTCGGGGACAATCTTAATCCCTGTCTTTGCCTTTCTTGCCTCAAGTATTACCCACTTTACAATCTCCCTTTCGGAGGGAATCGTAATTATAACCTCATCTATAAAGTGCTTTTTTATAACATCGGGAAGTTTTTTTATCCTGCCAAGCACACCCTCCCCCGTCTTATAGTCATCAAGAAACCCCTTTACGTTAAACCCAAGATGCCTGTTGCTCTGAAGGATCCCTGCAACCCTTCTGCCAACCCTTCCTGCCCCCACAATAACAACGTTTTTTGAGCCATCCCCATCTGCTAACCTCCTCTCCACCACACTACCGTTTATATACCTCCACCCGCTTAGCACAAACACACAGAGTCCCCACATGCTAAGCACAACAAACCTTGAGGCGTGTATCTTGGAAAGATACATAAAGACCATAAGTATTAGGGTTGCAAAAGAAACACCCTTTACAACAAGGAAAACCTCATCCCTCTTAAAACCACGGTTACGGAGGCTGTAAAGTCCGTAGTTCTTAAAACTAAGGAGCACGAGAACAACATAGAGGAGAATAAGCCCGGCATACGTAGGCAGGAAGGTATGATAGGGAAAAGCAGGAAGGGTAAGTGAGGAAAGAGCCTCTCTCTTATTCGGGGAGAAACGAAGGTAAAACGAAAAGACACCGCTTACTGCAATAAGAAAAGCATCAAGTGCAATGTAGAGAAGCTCCATAGAGCTTTTTCCCCTCTCCAGGTAATAGGGTAATGGCTCGTACCTGGCTTTGGGAACCACCTCTTCTGTTGCCTTCCTGTTCTTTGTATGCCTTAGTGATGGCACAGCTTCGCCACCTCAGTTACATCTGGGTTAACTGCGTCCATTGTGTTTGCTGTGTTTGTTGTTGCTTTCGCTTTCCTAACACAGCAAACAACAAACGCAGTTAAATCGGCTCTACATCACAAGCATCCACCTCAAGGGAGACGCTTCTTCTTATGAGATCAACAGACAAAACAAGCCTAAAGTCTCCCCTTCTTCCAACTATCTTTCCCCTTACACCCTCAAGGGGTCCCCTTACAACAACAACCTCCCTTCCCTCAAAAAGGTAGGGATAGGGGTCGTATTCAAGCCCACTTTGAAGAAGCCTTCTTATCCCATCTATCTGCTCAACGGGAACAGGTACCGGGGTTCCGTTTACCCCGAGTATACGAACAACACCCCGCGTGTTTAGAACATCAAACCTTTCCTCAATGGGTATATTTACGAAGAGGTATCCGGGAAAGAGCGGAAGCTGCAGCCTCTTTTTCCTATCCTTCCACCTGCTTAGAACACTCCTTAGCGGAAGAAAGGTTTCAACCCCCTTCTGGGTAAGGGCCTCGTTTACAACCTTTTCGTGTCTTACAACCGTATAAACCGCATACCACTCCCTGCTCATCTTACATCCCTTACACTGTAGCTTATCTCCTTTACCCTCCAGCCAGTTTTGTGCCAGAGAAGAACCCAGTCTATGGTTCCACTAGAGTGCCTTAACCTGCTTTCGTTTGCCTTCTTAAAGGTAACCGCAAAGTCCCCACTTACGCTTGCAGTCTCCCCAGAGAGGTTTACCCTCTTTATATCAATGTCGTAAGAGACAATCTCAAGCGAGGAGAAGTTTTTCCTATACGAGGATGCCCTCTCCCTTAGAGAAACACCGTTTTCCCTTGCATCAGGGGTAAAAAGCTCAATAAACCTCTTAAAGTCCCTGCTTTTGTAGGCAGATACGTACTCTGAGAAAAAGGAGTAGATAGAAGAGGTATCGGGAAGAAAAGAGGCCTTTGCAACAGGTGATGTGCTATCTTCTTCTCTTTTTCCCTCTAAAAGAGCAGGCTGTTTTCTCCTGGCTTCCCTGATTTCCCTGAGCTTATTGAGCTTATTCTCTTTAGTTTTCTTACCTAAAAGCAAAACCTCCTTCTTTGCTGGCTTCTTTGCTGGCTTCTTTTCCTCTACCTTTTCTTCCTCCCTTTTTGCCTCAAAAGTAGCCTTTTCCTTAGATGCCTCCGGTATCGTAAGGACGTCTCCTACATCAAGACGTAAATCCTTAAGCCCATTTGCCCTTACAATGTCATCAACCGAGACATTAAACCTCCTTGCTATAAGCCAGAGGCTATCGCCCTGCTTAACCGTATAGCTTCTCTTACCGCCTATTTCGGCCTCTTTTGTTACAACCTCCTCTTTTTTATTCTCCTCCGTAGCGGGTTTAACCTCCTCCTTCCTCTCCACACTAACAGCCGGAAAAACCCTGACGTTTTCGCTTCCAGAAGTCTCTACCTGTTTCTTTTCCTCCATGTTTAGCTTAGCAACAACCCTCTCCTTTTCCTCAGGTCCACTTATCGTTTTCTCTTCCCCTACAGCCTCTTTCGGTTTTAGAGGCTCTTTCTCTTTTACGGCTTCACTTACAGTAGAGGTTTCAACTCTTCTGGATACCTTTACCTCCTCCGGCTCAGGTGGAGAGGGAGTTTTTAAGGCCAAAACCGGCTCCTTTACCTCCTTTTTTACCGAAACCTCTCTTTTTGCCTGGACGTGGGAGGGAGAAAGGCGCCACATATAGACTGAAACCGCAACCAAAAAGACAATGGCAACAGATACAAAGAGGGAAACCCCCTTACCCACCCCAAAGTCCCTTACCACCACAGGATACTCGGGGATACGCTTTGCATCGTACTCTGCCCTCCTTTGGGGGTTTCCAAGAACCTCATAGGCCTCGTTTAGCTTCTTTGTGATATCAAGCCCATAAGCACCCATCTTGTCTGGGTGATACTCTTTAACAAGGCTTAGCCAGCTCCTTCTTATCTCCTCAGGGGTTGCAGATGGGGAAACGTTAAGAACCCTGTAGTAGTCCTCCACTGGCTCCTCCGGGGCCAGATAGGAAATTACAGACCTTGCCTGGTCAACTATAAAGTCCTCTTTTATCTTCTTCTTTTTTGCTATCTTTCTTATTACACGGTAGTTTGGAGAGTCCTTTCCCCGCGAAATGTCCTTTAGCACAGAGTAGAAAAATACCCTGTCCCTTAGAAACTCCTTTGAGAGCCTCCTAAGGTCGGTGGATTCAACAAGCTCAAGAACTACCTTCTCAAGCGTCTTAGAGTTTATGGTTATCATAGCCAACCTGCTTTAACTTTACATCATCCACCCAGAGGGTTCCGGAGATAAACCTATCAAGCTTAAAGCTTTTCTTTCGCCTAAGCCTTACCATAATGGAGTTACACTCCGGGGGTGTTTTAAAAGAAAGCCAAACCCTATGCCAAGGGGTTGTACCAACTAAAGGCTCTGTAACCCCAAGGCTTCCTCCCCTTGGATAACAGATAAGTTCCCAACTAAGACCGTTTCTTGTTGTAATCCCCTCCGAGGAAAGGGCTGAGGAAAACTCATACTCTTCCCCTGGCTCTACGGGCACTATCTGGTAGATGTGGTAAAAATCTACGTTATGCTCCCCATCAAACCTCAACCTAAGAGACCTCCTACCCTCAACCCTCTTTGCCCAGTCAAAATCAACCCTTACACCATCAACCCTTCCAATCCGCCAGTCAAAACCCCTTCCCAAAGGCTCCCTTTCAAATCCCCCGTTCCAGATAAGGGAGCTACTCTCTTCCCCAAACCTTTTTCTCCAGATGGAGTAGGCATATGAGGCCCTGTCCTTACGGATAAGAAAGTCTATGTAGCCAAGAGAAAGGGAGTCAGGAACCACAATACCGCTTCTCTCCATCCTTTCCCAGGCAGAGAGACTCTCTTTTAGCCTGTCTTTTTGAATCAGGTAGCCAAGGTAGGATGGCAGTGCCTCATCACTTACTATGCTGTTAAGAATCAGCTCAGGGTCGCCAAAGACCTGCCAGGATAGGTCAAAGACCCTTGGTCTTCTCTGGGGATCGTTTTTTGAAACAACCCTTAAGCTCTCTATAGCCGTTTGCCTGTCACCAACCTTTAGGGCAATAAGGGCACTTTCCCACCTGTTGGCAATATAGAGGGGAGCAAGCTCTACAGCCCTCCTTAAGGAGAAAATGGCCTTTTCTCTCTCCCCATTATCCGAAAAAACCTCAGAAAGCCCAAGCCAGGAATAGGAAAGAAGGGGGTCTAGCCTTAGGGATTTAACAAAAAGCCCCTCTACCTCCTCATCGCTACCCGTCATAAAAAGGTACATTGTGCGTGCAAGACGAAAATAGGCCTCGGCATCAAAAGGGTTAAGGATAAATCCGAGCCTTAGGGAACGCTCACTTCCCCTGTCAATGAGTACAGATGATACACCGAGCCTTAGTGCCTCAAAGAGGAAAAACAGGCTAAGAGCGATTATTAGAGCGGGGACGAAGCCTTTTTCTTTCTTTGTGCTCTTCACCACCATAGTAGTAATAGTAGTTATATCCATACTTGCCCTTTTTGGACTCAAACCTGTTTACTATGGTTCCAACTATCTTTCCCCTTACCCTTAAAAGCTCCTCTACACAGCTCCTAAGTGCGCTTCTCTGCGTTATACCAAGGCTTGTAACAAGCAAGACCCCATCCACAATACGGCAAAGAAGCCTTGAGTCGGCAATACCCATTACTGGAGGTCCATCTATGATAACGTGGTCGTATTCCTCAAGAAGACGCTCTACAAGCTCTTTCATCCTGTTTGATCCAAGAAGCTCTGCAGGGTTTGGTGGGATGGGCCCTGCCGGTATAAGGTCTAGGCCGTTTATCTCCGTATGGTATATAATCCCCTGAAGCTCAATCCTTCCAACAAGGTAGGAGCTAAGTCCAAAGGGCGTGTTTCCGTTAAGAAAGACCTTGTGGAGCCTTGGCTTTCTAAGGTCCGCATCCACAAGAGCTACCTTAAGCCCCGACTGTATAATAGAGAGGGCAAGATTAGAGGCGGAGGTTGTTTTTCCCTCAAGGGGCTGGGAGCTTGTAACAAGGATTGACCTTGGCGGGTGCTCTGCAGAGGAGTAAAGAAGAGAGGTTCTTATAACCCTAAAGGCCTCAGAGATAAGGGACTTTGGGTTCTTATAGGAGATCTTCTCAATCTCGGTTTCTCCCTCAGCGGCAAGGGGAACAACACCGAGAAAGGGCAGAAAGGAAAACCTCCTTTTTATGTCCTCCTCATCCTTTATGGTGTTATCAAAGTGCTCAAGCACAAACGCAAGAGAGCATCCGGCTGCAAGCCCAAGCACAAGGGCAAGAAGAACGTTTAGCTTTATATTGGGTCTGTAGGGGAAAAAGGGAACCGATGCATAGTCCACAACCTGAATGTTTGTAACCTTTATCCCCGAGGTTACCTCCGTTTCCTTAAGCCTCTGAAGCAGGCTCTGGTAGATTGATTTGTTGGTTTCAACCTCCCTCTCAAGTATCCTGTACTGTATGGCCTTATCGTTAAGCTCCGTAACAAGCCTCTTCTGCTCCTCAGCCCTCTGCCTAAGAAGCTTCTCCTTGGTAAGGGCTGCCTGATAGTCCTTCCTTATGCTCTCAACGATACCGTTTACCCTGCGGCCTATCTCCTTCTCAACCCTCTGAATCTGAGCCCCAATCTGCTTAACATCTGGATAGTTTGGCCCGTATATAACGGAGAGGTTGTCATACTGTGACCTTAACCTGGTGTACTCCTCCCTCAGGGCCTGAATAGAGGGGTCACCTATCACCTGAGGAAGGTACTCGTAGTTTCCCTGCTTAACCTCCCTGTAGAGTGCCTCTTTTGAAAGCCTCTCGGTTTCAGCCTTTGAAAGGGCTTCATTTAGCTCGGCAAGCTGCTTCAGGGTAAGGTTTAGCTTCTCATCAAGCGATACGATATCTGCTCCCTTTGCAAAGGCACTTAACTCCTCCTCAGCCCTTTCAAGCTTTGCCTTTACCTCCCTTAGCTGCCTTTCAAGAAACTCCCTTGCTGACTTTGTAGCCTCTATCTTTCTCTCAAGAACCCACTCTATGTACTTATCGATAAGCGTGTTTACGGCACGGGCAGAAAGCTCAGGGTCTGAACTCTCAAAGCTTACCCGAACAAGCCTTGATTTCCTTTCAGGGGATACGCTAACCCTGTCAAGAAAAGCACTTACAAGGTTTTCTTCCCTTGCCTGCTCCTCCCTTATCCTCTCACTTGGGTCCACCTTCCCATCACCATCTAAGGAGAAGAGCTCGGCAAAGGTGGTTCTGGCAAGGGCAAGAAAGCCCGGTTTTTCATCCTCTGGTGCAAACTCTGGATGTTTTTCAAGGCCCAGTGCTTCAACCACCCTCTTTGCAAGGGTTTTACTCTTTATAAGCCTGTACTGGGTCTCATAGAACTCATCCTGCTTTGCCTCAACCTCAACAACCTCCTCAAAAGCCGTTATCTTTGGATTCTCAGGTGCTATCTCTATTATCGCCTCTGCCCTGTATATCTTTGTCATAACAAGGGATGCAACGGTGGTTGTAACAACGGTTATCAAAAGACAGGAAACAACAATCCACTTTCTCCTTAAGAGGATATCGAGGTAGTCTTTAAGGTTTAGCTCATCCTCAAGACGGGTATCCTCGTAGCGGTAGTCCCTTTGGAAATAAGTTGAGAGTGAGGACTCTCCTCCCCTGTACTCTTCAAGTGCCCTTTTATCGTTTTCCTGGCCTTCACCTTCCTTCACAACCATCCTCCAAGACTAGTAGCTATACCTTTCCGGTGGGTCGTACCCTATACCTATAAGCCCAAAGAGCATGTTCAAGCGGAGCCCGTAAAGGAGCCTCTTTGCGTTGTTTACGCCAACCACTATGGTGTCGCGGTCTTTAACAACAGGGTCTTCGGCCCTGCCGTTTTGAATATCTCCAAGGTTAAGCTCTATAACCTCTCTCTTACCGTTACCCAGATAGCGGATGAGCTTTACGTTTCCTGTGTCTGCATAGACAGAGGGCCCACCAGCCATTGCAATACTCTGGCTTACCGTTGTACTTCCCTCCTCTATCTGGAAGGAGCCCGGTTTCCTTACAGCCCCCTCTACAAACACCGTTCCAGCCTCGGGAACATAAACAACGTCCCCTGGCTTGAGAACAAGGTTTATATCCATGTTCCCGTTTAAAAGCATCTCCTCTATATCAACTATGTAAGCTTGCTTTCTTCCGTCCTCCTCGGTTCTTGTAAGGTAAACCGTTCTTCCAGCCTTATCATCCAGACCCTTTGCCGCAGCAAGCACATCAAGAAGGGTCTGTCTTCCAATAAGCTCGTAAGTACCGGGCTCCTTTACGTAGCCAACAACAGAGACCACCTTGCTTCTGTGCTCCTTTACAAACACGCTTACGTGGGGATCCCTTATGTACCCCCCTTCCCTGAGGAGATTCTCTATCTTTACCTCGGTTTCCCTTGCCGTCATCCCATCCACATGGACGCTTCCAAGAAGGGGAAGGGTTATCTCCCCTCTTGAGCTTACGCGCACAACGCTTGTAAGCTTTTCCGATTCAAACACCTTTATCTCAAGCAGATCCCCAGGACCTATAAGGTAGTCAGCAGGGTTTACAGCGGAGTGTAGGCCCTGTGCAATGAGCCTTGAGTTAAGCTCCTTAATCTCCTGGGAGCGGCCCGCATCAACGTAAGAGGAGGGAACAGGTGGGGCCTGAACGCCCCCACATCCCCACACTAAAGACACAAACCAGGCGATAAGTAAACACCTCTTTATACCACTATCCATAGCCCCCTTTTAAGGTTAGCGGATTTTCCTACTCTCCTTGCTTTACAGGGCTTGCCTTTCCGTCGAGAGCAAAACCTATTATAAGCCCTCCACCGAATACAGCGGGGGGAATAACAACAGGAAGAAGCCCAACCCAGCTAAAGCCGCCTGCAGCTTCAGCTCCAAGCTCTGCTTGAGCAAGCTCTGCCTGTGCTAAAAGAAGCCTCTCACCAGCCTCTACCCTTATGGTTTCATAAGGGCTTAGGTTAACCGACTTACCATTGCTAATCTTTACCACCTTTATCCCCTCTCCGGGAACAATCACATCCAGTGACCCTTCAGAGAGCTCAACCACCGTTGAGTTATCATCCACAGCAATACCACCCTCAATGCCACCCACACTTGCCCTGGCTACCCTGGGGGTAAGAAACTCGCCGTGTGCGGTTTTAAAGGAGAGAGCCCCTTTACCCGGAAGTATCTTGAAATAGAGTTTTCCCTTTTCGATCCCGAAACCAATACGCTCTCCCTCATCAACGGGTAAAAGTGAGGTACCCTCTTCAGCAACAAGCGTTCCACCCCTAACCTTTATGATTGCTCTGTGTTTGTAGCTTACCCTGTTACCCGAAAGGAGCGGATACGTATCCGTCCTCGAAGGGGAGCTGTAAACGGCAACCCTTCCAAGAATGGTAGCAGCATCCAGCGAGGTAAAGCTCAGGAAGGGAAAGATTAAAAGAAGTAGGTAAAAAGGACTTGGTCTTTTCATCATACTCCCCATTCCTCCTTTTGCCGTAATAATTTAAATTAAATCACCAATGGTAATTTTTGTCAATCCTTTTTTTTAAATCATAACCCCCTGTAGATATTACCCTTTCAAAGTACTCTATCGTCTTTTTAAGGCCAGCCTCAAGCCCAACACTTGGCTTCCAGCCAAGCTCTTTAGTGGCAAGCGTTATATCCGGCCTTCTTCTTACTGGGTCATCCTCTGGAAGCGGCTTAAAGACAATCTTTGACCTTGAGCCCGAAATATCAATTATTAGCCTTGCAAGCTCAAGAATGGTTACCTCTTCCGGGTTACCGATGTTTACAGGGCCTGTAAACCCCCGAGGAGTGTTCATCATTCGGATTATGCCCTCAACCGTGTCATCCACATAGCAGAATGAGCGTGTTTGGGAGCCATCACCATACACCGTTATATCCTCGTTTTTAAGGGCCTGAACTATAAAGTTACTTACAACACGTCCATCGTTTGGATGCATCCTTGGCCCATAGGTGTTAAAGATCCTTGCAACCTTTATGTCTATTCCGTGCTGACGATGGTAGTCAAAAAATAGGGTTTCAGCACACCTTTTACCCTCATCGTAACAGGCCCTTGGCCCAATGGGGTTTACGTTTCCCCAGTAGGATTCAGGCTGGGGATGGACACTTGGGTTTCCATAGACCTCACTTGTGGATGCCTGAAATATCCTTATCTTAAGCCGCTTTGCAAGACCTAGCATGTTTATTGAGCCAAGCACATTTACCTTTGTTGTCTGAACGGGGTCAAAACGATAGTGAACTGGGGAGGCAGGACAGGCAAGGTTGTATATCTCATCAACCTCCACATACAGGGGAAAGCATATGTCATGCCTTATGAACTCAAAATAGGGGTTACCAAAGAGGTGTTTTATGTTGTCTTTTGTTCCCGTAAAGAAGTTATCAACGCAAATTACCTCACAACCCTCTTCAAGAAGCCTCTCACATAGATGAGAACCTATAAAACCCGCACCACCCGTAACCAGAACCCTTTTTCTCATCTCTCCTGGTTAACAAAAGTGTATAAAACTACACTTTTGGTCAGTGTATTTATATTCCGCCACTTCAGGCAAGCCAACACTGACAGGCGGTATTTGGCTTGCCATAGCCCCTACACCAAGCACAGGAGCTAACCTCTTCACACCCCTATCCCAATCCACCAAAATGCTCTTCAGTGGAGAAAAATCCCTTACAAAGGACCTTCCAAGGATAGGGAGTGTGAGGGCTACCCTAAGGACTTGCCAAAGTTTGTAAGAGGTCTTTGCCTCTCCCCTCACCTGTTCCCTCCTCTGGTTTACAGGCTGTTGGGTCTTTGGCTCACCATCAGCGCTTTCTAATTCTTTTCTCAATAGCTCTATCTCCTTGTTTAGCTTTGAAAGTTCTCCCTTAATTGCATTCCCCTTATATTTGTTCTTCTCTTCCTTTAGCCTTTGCTTTAACTCTCCTTTCTTTTCCTCTAACTTTGCAAGGCTATAGAAGAGAAACTCTTCCTCTGAAAGGAGTTTTAGGTAATTTTCAGGTATGTCTTCCCTAAAGCCTAAGGCCCTTCTTCCTATTACATAAGCTCCCGCAATATCCTTGTCTATGTTGTATATCGGTGCATACTTAAGAGAACCTATTATAGATGTGTAAGATGGACTGACCTCTATAACCTCTATGCCTTTTCTTTTTCCTAAGGTCTTTATCTTCTCAAGTATGCTCTTGTAAGCCCATTGCTGAAATCTCTTTCTCAGTTTTGCCTTTCCATCTCCTCTGTAACCTTTAGAGACCTTTTCAAGTTTCTCTATGGCTATAGCCCTTCCTTTCTCTAAGGCTAACTCAATTACTCCATGTGCTATATGCCATACTAAATATTCTCTTTGCTCTCTACCTTTGCCTGTAAGTTCATGCAAAGATATAGACTGATAGCTTACAAGATTTCCATCTTCTCCTACCTCTGCTAAAGCAAGATTGAAAGGAGATGCGTTTATGTCTATGCCTATAACTCCATAGTCCTTTGTAAGCACTGTCTCTGGAATATGCTCCTCATAGCTTATATGTGCATAGACTTTGTTATCTTCTATGGCAAGCTCCACACTGTAAGGGAAATACTCTCCAGCCTTTCCAGATATTAGCAAGCCCCAAACAAAGTCTACCCACCTGTCCTTTTCTCTTGACACTCTCCTATGGACTTTGCCTTTTATCCACTTCCTGTTTCCTGAATTCACTCTCAGATACAGTTCATCTTCCTCCAGTTCCAATCTTATGTTTAAATTGCCTTGCTTAGACCTGTCTCCCCTTGAATAAAGCCTGCATTTTCTTTTCTCTTCCCATTGTCTTTTTAGTTTCTCTCTTTCCTTTCCTTGAAGATGGTTTTTCCTTAGTTTTTCAAAAAGGCCTCTTCCACCGAAAATGACTTTCCTAGGATTTTGCCCCTTTTCCCTACAAGCCTTTAAAACCTCCTGTGCCTTGAGTATCGCATCATCTACATACCTTGAGTTTAGTCCAAACACCGCTTGTAGCCTTTTCTTAAGCTCTTTTCTCTCTTCCCCTTTTAATAGCCTTTGATAGGCATATCTTTTGCAAGAAGACCATCTTCTCATCAGGTCTTTAAGAATTTCCATGTCCTTACTTGAAAACTCTACTCTACACTCTACCGTTATCATGCTTTTTAGCTCCTCTCTTGCCATAAATCCTTGCGGCAAAAAAGGCTGTTATGGCTATTAAGTCCTTTAATAGCATTTGCTACACTCCTAAGCATACACATACAATTTGTTACGGTTTTTGTTAACTGTCGCTTACCTCTTTTAAAGAACAAGCTTTTTGTTTCTCCTAAGGTAATCCCAAATTGCTTCAACGCACTGCTTAACGCTTAGCCTATCCGTCTCAACAACTATCTCCGGATTCTCCGGCTCCTCATATGGGTCGTCTATACCCGTAAACTGCTTTATAATTCCCTTACGTGCCTTTTCATACATCCCCTTTACATCCCTCCTCTCACATACCTCAAGCGGACACTTAACGTAAACCTCTATGAACTCACCCTCTTCAACAAGCCCCCTTACCATATCTCTGTCCTTTCTATAGGGGGATACAAAAGCGGTTAAAACCACAACCCCAGCATCTACAAAGAGCCTTGCAACCTCCCCTATTCTCCTTATGTTCTCTTCCCTGTCCTCTTTGGAAAAACCAAGGTCCTTGTTAAGCCCTGCCCTTATGTTATCCCCATCAAGGACATACGTCCTTATACCGGCCCTAAAGAGACGCTCTTCCATTGTGTTTGCAAGCGTTGACTTACCAGAACACGGAAGCCCGGTAAACCAGAGTATAAAAGAGGAATGCCCATTAAGAGCACGCCTCTTATCCTTCGTTACAATGGGTTTGGATGGAACGATAAACCTCTCCATTTACCTTCTCCCTAAGTATTAATCGTTATCAACGTCTATACCACCTATAAGATTACAGCTTCCCGTATTAACTACCGAATTTCCCTCAATCCTAATTGCACTTTCTCCTCCTTCTATCGTGCACTCACCTCCTGCCTCAACATCAACAAAAACATTTCCCTCAGCCCTTATACCGTGTTCCCTACCCAGGATAAAGATGTCAGCATCTGAAAGGAGAATAATCTCAGAGTCACCTTCAGCCCTTATTCCATTTTCCGGAGAGGAGTTTATAACTATACTCCCTGCACTACTTACCCTGACAAAGGATGTACCCCTTGACCTTATCCCATCTTCCCTGGCCTCACACAAGAAATCGCCTGCCGTATTCACCAAAAGCTCTGCTCCTCCCCTTGCATCAATACACCTTTCACAACCGCTAAGCAAAACGCTTCCTGCCTCTATATCAAGAACACAGTTTCCCTCAGCCCTTATACAATCTTCCTCCCCATCTCCCTCAATTGAAAGCTCATCAAAGGAAAGGGAAAGCACACCCGTTTCGCACCTAATAGCCCCTGCTACCTCCACCTCCTCAACCTCTGCCTCCTCAGGTGTAAGGCTTACGGTAACGTTAACGGTTGCACCTTCAGGGGCAAAAACCTCAACAGATACCCTAAACTCTTCGGTTCTAAACTCAAGAAGCACATTGCTTCCACCGGGAACAGAGAGCGTAAAAGTCCCCTCTTCATCCGTAACGTCGCTGTCAACTTCCTGACCGTTTACAAAAGCCAAAACCTCTATACCGGAAACACCACTTCCCTGGGCAACAGCGCTTTTTGAGAAGCCAAGTATATCCTTTATAAAAGAGAGCATAAAGCCCTCTTTCTTAAAAGAACCCCTGGCCAAAACACTTGTAACCCTTCCGTTTATGGTGCTTGTTCTATTCCCTTCTCCGCCGCCACCATCACAGCCAACTAAAACCCCCAGAAAAAGTATGGAGGTAACAAAGGGTAAAAGCCTTCTCCTAGCATACATCTCTCCAACTCCTCCTTAATAAAGCACTTGATATATTATACACCTACACCTGTGAAAACTCCTAGCAATAGCAACAAATATGCAGTTAGTATATACTTTTTTAAGATAAACTTGGAGGAGAAGAGATGAAAAAGAGAATACTCTTTTTTGCCTTTATGCTTTCTTCTGCACTGTTAACGATGCATGTAAAAGGTAGGGCAGAAACAGAAGGGCTACCAGAAGGAAAAACCGTAAGCTACAGATCAGATGGTGAGGAGGTTTCTGGTTTCCTTGTTGTACCCGAAGGGAAAGGCCCTTTTCCAGCAATTGTTGTTATACACGAGTGGTGGGGTCTTAACGAACAGGTAAAGAGGAAGGCAAGGGAGCTTGCAAAGGAAGGATACGTTACGCTTGCTGTTGACCTCTATCGTGGAAAGGTAACAGATGACCCAGAGGAGGCCCATGAGCTTCTAAGGGGTCTTCCAGAGGATCGGGCAATAAGAGACCTTCTTTCTGCAGTTTCCTACCTGAAAACGCTTCCAAACGTTAAGAAGGACAAGATAGGCTCAATTGGATGGTGCATGGGGGGAGGGTTTTCGCTCTCACTTGCGGTCAATAGCCCTGAGCTTGCTGCATGCGTTGTTTACTATGGAAGGTTAATAACAGACAGGGAACAGCTAAAGAGAATAAAAGCCCCCATTCTTGGTTTCTTTGGAGAAGAGGATAGAGGGATACCTGTAAGCAGTGTAAGGGCATTTGAGAAAACGATGAAGGAGCTTGGAAAAGAAGTTACGGTCTACATATACCCCAACGCAGGTCATGCCTTTGCCAATGAAGAAAGGCCCTCTTATAATCCAGAAGCCGCAAAGGATGCCTGGGCTAAAACCCTTTCTTTCTTTGAAAAGACCCTAAAGGGAGCGGAGTAAAAGCCTCTGGTTTTTTGTCCAATTCCATAAGGTATGGTAGTATATGAGTTTGTGTTGCAGGTGCTAACAGGCAAGGTAAAGGGCAGAAAGCTTAAAGTCCCCAGGGGAAGGACAATTCGTCCAACCACAAGCCGTGTGAAAAAGGTTATCTTTGATACCCTTGGAGACATAAGCGACTTTGAGGTTCTTGACCTGTTTGCCGGTTCTGGAAGCCTGGGGATAGAGGCCCTTAGCAGAGGAGCATCTGAGGTAACATTTGTTGAGAAGAACCCGAGTGTTTGCAGGGTGCTAAGGGAAAACCTAACACTCTGTGGCTTTCTCGATAGGGCAACCGTTATCTGTAGCGATTACGGGCTGGCACTTAAAAGGCTTAAGAGAAGTGCAAAGAGCTTTGACCTTGTATTTATAGACCCCCCCTACAGCCTTTACGAAAAAAAAAGTGTCTCGGAGCTGGTAAGGGAAGCAGAAGGGGTTTTAAGGAAAGATGGAATCATCGTAATAGAGCATAACTACCGGCTTGAGGATAAGGATACCCCAGAGGGATTTACCAGGGTAACAAAGCCCTTTGGTGGAACCCAGCTTAGCTTCTTCAGGAGAGCAGATAGATGAGAAAAAAGGTTGCCATATACCCTGGCTCATTTGACCCATTTACAAAGGGGCACATAAACATAATCGAGCGCGGGGTTAAGGTGTTTGATGAGATCATAGTTGCCGTTGCCCACAATGTTTCAAAGAAAACCATCTTTACCCTTGAAGAAAGGGTTGAAATCATACGCGAGATATTTCGTGGTCGTCCAGAGATAAAGGTGGATTACTTTGAGGGCCTGCTTGTAGAGTACGCAAGAAAGGTGGGGACAAACATCGTGCTAAGGGGTATGAGAACGGTATCTGATTTTGAATACGAGCTTCAGATGGCTCTTTCAAATAAAACCCTTTATCCAGAGCTTGAAACGGTGTTTATGGTTACAGAGAGCATGTACTCACACATAAGCTCATCACTCATTAAAGAGATTGTAACGCTTGGAGGCTCTGTCAAGCAGATGGTTCCAGAGATTGTGGAAGAGAAGCTCAGGGAAAAACTACTTAAAAGATAGGAGGTATGAGATTAGATGAAACTGGCTGCCCGTGCACAGAGGCTAAAACCGTCGGCAACGCTTGCAATCTCGGCAAAGGCAAAGGCTCTAAAGGCCGAGGGTATAGATGTTGTAGGGTTTGGCGCAGGAGAGCCAGACTTTGACACACCCGATAACATAAAGGAAGAGGCCATAAGGGCAATCAAAGAGGGTTTTACCAAGTACACCCCTGTTGGGGGAATAGATGAGTTAAAGAACGCAATTATCTCAAGGCTAAAAGAAGACCATGGGTTGGATTACGTAAAATCCGAAATCATAGTATCCTGTGGGGCAAAGCATGTGCTCTACAACCTCTCCCAGGCTCTTTTTGAAGAGGGGGATGAGGTTATAATCCCCTCCCCTTACTGGGTATCCTACCCGGAACAGGTTACCCTTGCCGGTGCAACCCCGGTTTTTATCGAAACAAACGAAGAAGAGGGCTTTAAGATAGACCCAGATAGGTTAAGAAGGCTTATAACAAAAAACACAAAGGCCATTATACTTAACTACCCGTGTAATCCAACCGGAGCAACCTACACCGAGGAGGAGCTTAAGGTAATAGCTGAGATAGCCCTGGATGCGGGGTTGCTTATAGTGTCAGATGAGATCTACGAGAAGATCCTCTACAACGGCCTTACCCACACCCCTGTTGCAAAGCTAGGGGAGGATGTAAAAAAGATAACAGTTCTTGTAAACGGTGTTTCAAAATCATACTCCATGACAGGGTGGAGGATAGGATACGCAGCAGGGGATAAAAGGATTATAGAGGCTATGAGTAACCTTCAGGGACAATCAACTTCCAATCCAACCTCTATCTCCCAGAGAGCAGCCGTTGAGGCACTAAAAGGACCCCAGGATGAGGTAAGGAGAATGGTTCTTGAGTTTGAAAAGAGAAAAAACTACGTGGTTGAGAGGCTAAACAGCATACCAGGCTTTAGGTGTTTTAACCCCCAGGGAGCCTTTTACGTTTTTCCAAACATATCAGGGTTCTTCGGTAAAAGATATTCAGGAAAAGAGATAAGAAGCTCGGTAGACTTTACGGAATTCCTCCTTGAAGAGGCAAAGGTAGCCGTTGTACCCGGTATAGAGTTTGGCGCAGACAGATACATAAGGATATCCTATGCAACCTCAATGGAAGAGATTGAGAAAGGAATGAACAGGATAGAGGAAGCCGTTGGTAAACTCAGGTAATGAACAAAATAAGGCTTGGGCTTTCCATATCCCTAAGCGGTAAGTACGCAATCCAGGGCAGGGAAAGCTTTGAGGGAATTTCTCTCTGGGTAAAAAACACAAACTCTAAAGGGGGAATCCGCCTCGGGAAACAGGGTGGCCAGCTACCGGTAGAGCTTGTTTACTACGATGATGAAAGCTCAGCAGATAAGTGCAGACGCATTACAGAAAAACTCATAGCAGACGATAGGGTTGATATACTTATAGGCCCTTACTCAAGCGGACACACACTTGCTGCAGCTGAGGTGGCAGAAGGGCACAGAAAGGTACTCTGGAATCACGGTGGCTCATCGGATGAGATATTTAACAAAGGGTTTAAATACCTGGTAAGCACCATTACACCTGCAAGCCGCTACATGGCGGGAATAATAGAGATGGTAAGGAAGCTCGATGGGGAAGCAAAAAGGATTGCACTTTTTAGCGCAAAAGACAGTGGCTTCTCAACAAGCGTTGCAAGCGGAGCAAAAGAGCACGCTCTAAAGAACGGATTTTATGTAACCGAATTTAAATACCTATCTGGTACAAAAGACCTCTCATCTGAGCTCTGCCTTCTTAGGGAAAAAGACTTTGACGTAATACTTGGAGTAGGTCGTGCTGAAGATGATCTTGCCCTTGCAGAGCAGATCCTAGAAGAAGGGATTTACGCAAAGGCAATAGGCCTTGTCGTAGCGGCTATAAAAGAGTTTAAAGAAGCCCTTGGTGAAAAGGCAGAAGGCTTTTTGGGGCCAAGCCAATGGGAACCTGGTATAGGCATAAAACCCGATTTTGGGCCAACCCCCAGGGAATTTTTCCATGAGTTTAAAAGGGCCTATGGTAAGGAACCAGATTACACAGCGGCACAGGGATACAACATAGGACTTATCATACAGAGATGCATCGAAGAGTCACAGACACTTGACAACCTGGCTTTAAGAGAGAAAGCCAGCGAGCTTACGTTTAAGACATTCTACGGTGACTTTAAAATAGAGCCATCAACCGGCAACCAGATAGCTCATAGAACCGTAATCGTTCAGTGGCAGGGAGGGGTAAAATACGTTGTGTACCCACAAGAGCTTGCAGAGAGAAAACCCATTTATCCCAGGCCAAAAACCTAAGTGATTCAGAGTGAAACCCTTGAAAGCTCCCTTAGAGATGACCCCTCAAAGGGATAAACATCCGCAAGCTCTAGGCTCTTTTTAACCACCTCATCAATGCCAAGTTTTTCTTCAAGCGCTTTTAAGCGCTCAAGATTTGCCCTTGTCTTTGGATGGGGAGCTACAATCGAGCAACAGTCTTTGTAGGGCCTTATTGATATCTCATAGGTTTCAATTCTTCTTGCAATATCAATAATCTCCTGTTTGTCAAAGGCTATAAGGGGTCTAAAAACGGGTAAAGAGGTTACCTCACTTACCGCCCTTATGTTCTCAAGTGTCTGGGATGCTACCTGACCAAGGCTATCCCCAGTAACCAGTGCCTGGTAACCGTACCGGTTTGCAATCCTCTCTGAAACCCTTAGCATAAAACGGCGGAACAAAACAAGCTCGTATCCCCGGGTTTTCCTATCCGTATCGAGGTTAAGCAGGGCAAGTTGAAAAGGATAGTAGGGAACTAAAAACACCTTTGACTCAAACTGGTACCTGTTTAGCACCTCCACCAGATCAGATATCTTAGTGTCAACCACACTCTTATTCTGTGGGAAAACGTGAAAGTGGATAAAATCCACCCTGCACCCTCTTTTCATAATGAGATACGAAGCAACCGCAGAGTCTATACCCCCTGATAGAAGACAAAGAACCCTTCCATTGGCACCTACCGGCAGCCCACCAAGCCCCCTTATCTTCTCAAAGTAAACAAAGGCATCCTCTGCAATCTCCACATATATTGGAAGCTCAGGGTCCTTAAGCCTTACCTTAAGACCATATTTTCTTGCTACCTCAGCCCCTATTTCCCCCGCTATCTGAGGAGAGGTATACGGAAACCGTTTATCTGCCCTTTTAACAAAAACGCCAAAGCTCTTACTCTCTCCCACCCTCTCCCCAACCTTCTTGAGAATAAAGTCTACAATTGCCCCAAGGTTCTTCTCCACCCTGTATGCAGGTGCAAACCAGGAGATACCAAAGACGTATTTAAGGTGTTCAGGATTACCATCTTCTACAACAAGCCTGCTCTCAAGTTTTCTAACCCGCCCACCTGTTGCCCTTTTTATATTCTCTGTAAGCTTGTCTTCAAAAAACCTTCGGTTCTTTCCCTTAAGGGCAATCTCACCGTAATGAACCAGTGTAAGCATAGTTTTTAAAAGCTATAAGTTATATTTTTTAACCAATTATCATACTTAAACAAGGATGCTTTTCAAACCTTGTATGGGAAAGTCTGTTTTCCCCGTCCTTTAATCAGCCCATATATACCCTCCATATCGAGGTTGCTCCTAAGAAGCTCAGCCAGCCTGTTATAGGCCTCTTCTCTTGAAGGCAAATCCCCTTTGGTTTCTTGGTTATGCAGGCGTTTTTTCCTTGCCAGGCTTTTAACAAAAGCAGAGCGGAGGTTTTCGTTTTCAAATACACCGTGGAGATAGGTCCCGTAAACCGGCATATCCCTTGAAACTGCTCCGTCAAGTTCAAAGCCTTCCCTAAGTAGCTTGAGAAAGGGCTTATCAGATGAGCCAAGAAAGGACCTTCCCATGTGTATTTCATAACCCGATATAACCTGCCCCTCTAGGCCCTTAAAAAGCTCTCCCCCATCCAGAACCACTGCCCTGGTTCTTTTAAGAACCTTTTCCCTATTAAAAACGGTAACCATATCTAAAAGCCCAAGACCTTCTGTCTTATGATAAGATGACTCAACCCCTTCTTCATCCACAATCAACCTTCCAAGCATCTGATAACCTCCACATATGCCTATTATGGGAACATCTCCAGCCATCTTAAGAATCCTCTCTGCCATACCTGAATTCTTTAAATAGATTAGATCCGCAATGGTACTTTTTGTACCTGGAAGCACTATCGCATCAACACCATCAAGCTCCTCTTTCCTTACTATGTATCTAACAACCACCCCCCTTTCCCGCTCAAGCGGGGAAAAATCGGTAAAGTTTGAAATTCTTGGTAACCGTATCACGCCAACCACAATACCCGAACTACTTGAATTCAAACCAGCTCTATTCTCAAGTGATACCGAGTCTTCCTCATCGATAACGATATCATTAAAGTAGGGTATAACACCAAAAACCCTTTTTCCCGTTTTTCTCTCAAGGAAATCAACTCCAGGCCTTAGTAGATTCACATCCCCTCTGAACTTGTTTATAATAAATCCCTTTATAAGTCTTTTATCCCTGCTGGATAAAAGCTCAAGCGTTCCAATTATTGATGCAAATACCCCACCCCTGTCAATATCACCCACAAGCAAAACCGGGGCTCCTAAAAGGTGGGCAACCCTCATGTTAGCTATATCGTGTCTTCTCAGGTTTACCTCAGCCGGACTTCCAGCACCCTCAATAACCACTATATCGTATAACCCAATTAGCCTCTTAAGAGAATCCCGGATAACCTCAATTGCCCTTCGCCTGAATCCATAGTATTCCTTTAGGGTCATGTTTGCAACCGGCTTACCAAGCACTATAACCTGAGAACCAAAATCTGCCGAAGGCTTTAGAAGTATAGGGTTCATATAGACTGTGGGTTCAACACAAGCAGCCTCTGCCTGAACAGCCTGTGCCCTTGCAATCTCACCCCCATCGAGGGTAACATACGAGTTAAGGCTTATATTCTGAGCCTTAAAGGGAGCAACCGAGTATCCATCCTGCCTAAAGATCCTGCAAAGCCCTGTGACTATAACGCTTTTTCCCACATGTGAAGATGTTCCCTGAACCATTATAACCCCTGCACCCATAATCCCTTGGCTCCCTTTTGTTAAAAGAGATTAACCCACTAAGGTAAAAGTTCAAACAGAAAAGCCGGGCAAGTGCTACCCGGCTTTTCTAATCTAGGGTATTTGGTTTATAGTGTAATTAGAACCTGATCCTTGGTCCTACCATAAAGGTGGTTAGCTGCTTCTTGGGGGAATCATCCCTGTCAAAAAGGAAAACCGTATTTACCTCGGCACCAAGCCCTACATTACGGGCTATCCAGAAGTTAAGCCCGGCTCCAGGGCCAATTCCAAACTTATCCACAGAAGACACACCATCTGCATCAAACCTTACCCATGAGGCCTCCCCCTTAACATAGGGGACAAAGGAGTTAAAGGCCTTTTGAAACCTTATCTCTCCACCAAGCTTCATCACATCTGGATTGTCCCCACCTACCTCATCAATAAGGTCATCCGCATCAAATGTCCACTGCCAGAAGCCACCTATGGAGACAACCTTATCAAGTTCACCAGGAAGGGGTGGAGAGTAGTTGAGGTTTAGATTGTAACCCGCATCTCCGTTAAACAGGGTAGCAAAACTACCTTCTACTTGAAACCTGTGCGTTAACCAGTCTTGTTGACTAAAAGATGGAGAGGCAATAGAGAAAACAAACCCCAAAGCCAAAAGCGCTACAGCCAACTTCCTCATGGAAGCACCTCCTTAACAAGAGTTTTTAAGTAAGCACTTACTTATTTTATTTTAAAGATAACAACAAATATAAAGCTGTCAACAACTTATTTTTTATTAGTATAGATGATAAAATCAGAAAATGGTTTCTTGGTTACTTTGGTGGAGCCGAGGGGACTTGAACCCCCGCCCTCTTGAATGCCATTCAAGCGCTCTCCCAACTGAGCTACGGCCCCACTTTTCACATATTATTAGCTGTCTTTACTTTGTTGTCAAATCCTAAAATTTTGTTAGAATACAAAGTTTATATAAAATAAAGGCGGTTTTACTGTATTCAGGGATACAAACGGCTAGCAGAGGAGTCAGGGCTTTATGAAAACTGTTAACGTAGGTCTAATAGGAGCAGGTACAGTAGGCTGTGGGGTTATAAAGGTTCTTACCGAAAACAGCGAGCTTATAGAGAAGAGGTCAGGTGTTAGAATACAGTTAAAGAAGATAGCAGATATAGATATTAAGAGAAAAAGACCGGTTCAGATTCCAGAGTCCCTTCTAACAACAAACGCATGGGAAATCATAGAAGACACAGAGATCCCGATAGTAATTGAGCTTGTAGGCGGAACCACTGTGGCAAAGGACTTTGTTTTAGGAGCCATTGAGAGGGGCAAACACGTGGTTACCGCAAACAAAGCCCTCCTTGCACTCTACGGTAAAGAGATATTCCTTGCTGCTTCTAAAAGAGAGGTGGATGTAGGGTTTGAGGCAAGCGTTGGTGGGGGAATACCGATTATACGGGCAATTAGAGAAGGGTATGTGGCAAATAACATTCTCTCTATCTACGGAATCATAAACGGAACCTCAAACTACATACTTTCAAAGATGACAGAAGAGGGAAGAGAGTTTAACGAGGTACTGAAGCAGGCGCAGGCTGAAGGGTATGCAGAAGCTGATCCTTCCCTTGATATAGATGGGATAGATGCTGCACACAAGCTCTCAATACTTGTGATGCTTTCTTTCGGTATTTTCCTTGACTTTAGTAGAATCCATGTAGAGGGAATACGCAATATTACTCCCCTTGATATATCCTTTGCAAACGAGTTTGGCTACAGGATAAAGCTCCTTGCAATTGCAAAATCAAGAGAAGGGAGAATCGAAGCAAGGGTGCATCCGACCCTTGTAAGAAAGGAGACGCCGCTTGCAGACGTATCTGGGGTGTTTAATGCCATACATGTAACCGGTGATGCAGTTGGCCCCACAATGCTCTATGGAATGGGAGCAGGAATGATGCCAACAGCAAGCGCAGTGGTAAGTGATGTTGTAGAGATTGCAAAGAACATAACCCTTGGTAACTCACACTCCTCACTGCCCAGGTTCTACGGAGGAGATATATCGTCTTCCCCTCTCCCAATGAGTGAGATAACAACAAAGTACTACCTCAGATTCCAGGTTGAAGACAGGCCAGGGGTTTTAGCCCAGATTGCAGGAAGCCTTGGGAAAAACAACATAAGCATAGAATCCGTTATACAGAAGGGAAGAAAGCTTGAGGGAGGGGATGTACCGGTGGTTATAATGACACACGAGGCAAGGGAAAAAGACCTCCTTTCTGCACTTGATGAGATAGATAGGTTCCCCGTTGTAAAGGCAAAGAGTGTTTTCATACGTATAGAAGAGCTCTAAGGCTTTTTATAACCTTAGGTGTTTCTGAAATTTGAACATATCCCCGGATTATTTAATAATATTTCAGTTAGATGGCCAGAGTACACAAAAGAAAAGAAACCAGCCTTTTAAGAGAGGTTTTTGATGCAATTCCAGATGGAATCATTGTTCTTGACCTGTCTTTTTGCGTTCTTTCAATTAACGACTCCGCAGAAAGCATCTTTAAGGTCTCAAGAAAAAAGGTAGTTGGCAGATCCTGTTTTGAGTTTCTTCCACAGGAGATAGTGGATATAGCAAAAAGGTCTATAAGAGAGGAAAGAAGTGTCTTTGGGGATACACTTACCCTTCCTATAAAAGGGAAAGAAAGGATAACCGCTCAGGCCGTTGCCTCTCCCATCTTCTCGCAGAAGGGCAATCCGATAGGTATTGTTGTGCAGGTAAAGGACCTCTCGGGAGCAAAGTTTTTGAGTGAAAAGACGCTTCAAGAGATATCCACCCACACGTTTGAAGGTTTAATTGCAGGCCTTGCACACGAACTGAAAAACCCACTAGGTGGGATAAAAGGTGCTGCCCAGATTCTAAAATCAGAAACAACCAGCCCGGATACGATAAAGTGTGCGGAGATAATAATCAAGGAGGTAGACAGACTAAACTTGCTTCTTGAAAGGCTAAAGGGTCTTCAACCCTTTGCAAGGGAAACATTTGAACCGGTAGACATCCACGAGATACTATCAGAGGTAATATACCTTGAGTCAAAATCGAGCAAAAAGGATATAAATTTCATAGAGAACTTTGATGTAACCCTGCCTCCGGTTATTGGAGATCGAGACTCCCTTAAACAGGTCTTTTTAAACCTCGTAAAGAACGCAATAGAGGCGGTTTCTGTAAATGGAACGATTGAGATATCAACCAGATGGATTACAGACTACAAGTTAAAAGGTGAAAACGCAATATCTATAGACATAAAGGACAACGGCATAGGAATACCAAAAGATAACCTGGAAAAAATCTTTACGCCGTTTTATACTACTAAAAGAAAAGGCTCGGGATTGGGGCTGTTTCTAGCATATCAGATTATAGCCAAGCACGGTGGTGCTATATTTGTAGAGAGTGAACCCGGGAAAGGAACCGTATTTAGAGTATATCTTCCCGTATCAAAACAAGAAAGAGAAGATATACAGAGCGGTTTTTTAACGTATGGATAGGAAATGAGGGAAAAAATCCTTATAGCAGACGATGAAGAAAGCATAAGATGGGTTCTTGGAAACTGCCTGGAAAAAGCAGGATACAAGGTTGAGTATGCAGAAGATGGAACCCAGGCCCTTGAGAGAATAGCTTCTGATAACTTCTCCCTAATCATACTGGATATAAGGATGCCAGATACAAACGGGCTGGAGGTTATGCGCCAGATTAGAAGCGCTGGTATAGATACCCCTGTAATCATAATAACGGCTCAGAACACGGTAAAAAATGCAATAGATGCAATGAAAGAAGGGGCATACGACTACCTGCTCAAACCCTTTGACCTGGATGAGGTCAAGATCACCGTTCAAAGAGCGGTAGAAAGCTACAGAAACGCAAGGAAACTCGAACAATTCAGGGCAGCGCTAAAGGAAGCCATAGAACCATCTCAGGAGATCATAGGAAAGTCTCCGGCTATGCTTAAGATATACAAAACCATTGGACGCATAGCCGAAAAGGATATAACTGTTCTTATCACAGGAGAGAGCGGAACCGGAAAAGAGCTTATAGCAAGAGCAATTCACCAGAATAGCAGGAGAAAAGAGGAGCGTCTTGTTGCCGTAAACATAACAGCAATCCCGAAAGAGCTTCTTGAAAGTGAGCTGTTTGGATACGAAAAGGGAGCGTTTACAGGGGCAACCATAAGAAAACAGGGAAGATTTGAAGAGGCAAACAGGGGAACGCTCCTTTTAGATGAAATAGGGGATATGCCCTTTGAGCTTCAAACAAAACTGCTAAGGGTACTTGAGGAAAAGAGGTTTTACCGTCTTGGGAGTGAAAAACCCGTTGAGGTAGATGTACGGGTAATTGCCTCAACGAACAAAAACCTGGAAGAAGAGGTTGCTCTTGGAAGATTTAGGAAAGACCTCTACTACAGGTTAAACGGTATAACCATCGAGATACCACCACTTAGAGAAAGAAAAGAGGATATCCCCCTTCTTGTCGAGTACTTTATTGACAGATACGGAAAGGAGTTTGGTATAGGTAAAAGGATAATATCGGAAGAGGCAAAAGAGATACTACTGGAGTACAACTGGCCTGGAAACGTAAGGGAGCTTGAAAACACTATAAAGCGCGTGCTTGTTCTCTCTTCAGATTCGATAATTACAGCAGATATACTGCTTGAAGCAGCCCCTTATCTAAAGGGGAAAACCCCGGGAAAAGCGGACTCACTTGATAAGCTAATTTCAAGCCACCTTATCAATCTGATTAACTCTCATGAAGAAGGCCCACGAGGGGAAGGGATATACGGTACCATTATAAAGATGGTTGAGAAACCACTTATAGAAACGGTTCTAAAACTTACCAGGGGAAACAAAAAGAAGGCTGCCTCACTTCTTGGTATAAACAGAAACACCCTTTCAAAGAAGATCGAGGAGCTTGGGATATACATAGCGGAGGCCTCCGATTAGAGTCCAGACTGTGCTTTCCTCTTCCTGGTATACATAAAGGCCTTGGAGGAACCCGGAAGCTCAAGTTTCTCCAATCCCTCTTTTGCTGCGGATTGCTCCGCCTCCTTTTTGTTCCTTCCACTACCTCTTCCAAGAACCCTCTTCCCTACCCTCACCTCAACGTAAAAGCACTTGTTATGAGGCGGACCTTCCTCGAGAACCACCCTGTACTTTGGAACGCTTCTAAAGCGTTTCTGTACAAGCTCTTGAAGCTTTGTTTTGTAATCCGTAAAGAGCTCCTTATCGTCAAGACACCTTTTAAGGAAACGCGATATTACCTGAAAAGCCTTCCTGTATCCACCGTCCAGGTAAACTGCACCGATTAAGGCCTCAAATCCTGCAGCAAGGTTTGATTCTCGTTCCCTTCCTCCGGTAAGCTCTTCTCCCCTTCCCAAGATCAACTCCTTATCTATACCGAGTTCCCTTGCAAACCGGGCAAAGTTTACCCTGCTTACAATAGCGCTTTTCATCTTGGAGAGCTTACCCTCCGATGCCTTTGGAAAGCGATCATAGAGAAACCTTGCAACAACACAACCCAAAACAGCATCCCCTAAAAACTCCAATCTCTCATAGCTCTCCACAGACATCTCGTTTGCATATGAGCTGTGCGTAAGCGCGGTTCGTAAAAGGTCTTTGTTCTTAAACTCGTAGCCAAGTTTCTTCTCTATCATGGTTTTAAAACCTATCATAAGGTAAAGGAAAATCAACCATTCTCCCCACCATCCAAACCGGTTCCACCAGAGTTATTGTAAAAGAGGTGTTTCTGGGTATCCTTAGAGTTTTTACAGAGAACCAAATCCTTAGAGATAAGGTGAAAAAAAACTACATCTGTAAGGTTATAAGCATTTTAAAAGAGGAAGCCCGCAAATGGGATGTTCCGGTTGTTACCCTTATGGCTGAAAGATCACATGACCCTTTTAAGGTCTTAATATCCACAGTGCTTAGCCTGCGTACCCAGGACAGGGTAACAGAAGGAGCATCAAAAAGGCTATTTGAGCTTGCAGACAATCCAAAGGACATGCTAAAGCTAAGCACAGAAGAGATAGAAAAAGCCATATATCCAGTCGGTTTTTACAAGGTTAAGGCAAGAAACATACTGGGGATCTGTAAGGACCTTGTTGAAAGGTACAACTCAAAGGTACCCGATAACATGGAAGAGCTTCTTAAACTAAAGGGGGTGGGTAGAAAAACGGCAAACCTTGTTCTAAGCATGGGATACAGGAAGCATGCAATCTGTGTAGATACGCACGTACACCGCATATCAAACAGATTGGGTTATGTACGGACAAAAAACCCTCTGGAAACTGAGTTTGCCCTGATGAAGAAGCTTCCTAAAAAACACTGGATAGAGTATAACAGCCTTCTTGTAGCGCTGGGACAGCAGGTATGCAGACCCATATCTCCAAAGTGTGGTGAATGTCCCATTGAAAGATACTGTGAAAAGGTCGGGGTAGAGAAAAGAAGGAAAGCAAACAAATATAGGGAAAGAGTTTGACTATGGCTCGTTTCCAAATATAATTGAATTGCCTAGCACCCTACAACAACGGCAGGTTGAAAAGGAGGTATTTTGAGTTTGGAATCATTTATATTCTACCTGTTTGCTGTGGTCTCAATTGCCAGTGCGCTTATAGTTGTATCCCACAGAAACCCCGTGGTAAGTGCCCTATCACTGGTTCTTACCCTCTTTTCGACAGCCGTTCTCTTTATCCTTCTCCTTGCACACTTTATTGCTGTTATTCAGGTGCTTATCTATGCAGGAGCAATTATGGTTCTTTTTATCTTTACTGTAATGTTTCTAAACCTAAGGGACGATGCCCTGAGTTTTGATGCGCGGGGTATGAAGCTAAAATTAGCAACGCTATTTGTGATACTGCTTATAGTTGGTTACTTTTCACATCTCGGATTTAAAAAAGGGGTCTTACTTCTTATTAGCCAGAGCAAAAACCCGATCCCGGAAAACTTTGGCACTGCAGAAGCGTTTGCAGAGATCCTTTTTAAAGACTATCTGCTTCCGTTTGAACTTACCTCCATACTCATAGTTGTAGCAATACTGGGGGTAGTTGTAATAGCTAAAAGGAGGCTTAACTGAGTTGATGGGTGTTCCAATAGAGCACTACCTTGTGCTAAGTGCTATTCTCTTTGTAATTGGTGCATACGGGGTTATTATAAGGAAAAACCTAATTATAGTTCTTATGTCTCTTGAGCTTATGCTGAACTCGGCAAACATAGCGTTTGTGGCATTCTCAAGGGCCCTTTTGGATATGACAGGGCACGTGTTTATGATAATGGCCCTTACTGTAGCTGCTGTTGAAGTAGCAGTTGGTCTGGCACTTGTTGTGGCCATCTACATGCATAAAGAGACACTCGATATAGATGTGTTAAAAATGCTTAAAGGATAACTTTTGAGGTATAGAGATGCTTGTATGGATAGTTCTTGCCCCGCTTATAGGTGTTCTGGTAAACGGAGTGGTATTTGCCTCAGGGATATGGAAGAAACTACTAAACGGAGATGAGCATACCGAAAAGAGAATCGTAAGCTTTGTCGGTTGCGGTGTTATACTTGCCTCAGCAATACTCTCCACACTTGCCTTTCTTAAACTCAGTCTAACTGACGAAAAACATATTATCCAGGAGCTTTTTGTCTGGATTCCCTCAGGAGAGCTCAAAATAGGCTTTGAGTTTTTGCTTGATTCCCTATCATGTGTAATGAGCCTTGTGGTTACCTGGGTAAGCTTCCTCATTCATGTCTACTCAATAGGTTATATGCACGAAGACCGCTCCTACTCAAGGTACTTTACGTATCTAAACATGTTTGTGTTCTTTATGCTTCTGCTTGTGCTTGGCAATAACTTCCCGCTGATGTTTGTTGGGTGGGAAGGTGTGGGTCTTGCCTCTTATCTTCTCATCGGGTTCTGGTATGAAGATGCAGAAAAGGCATACGCAGGTAGAAAGGCCTTTATAATAAACAGAATAGGAGACTTTGGTTTTATCCTTGGTATCTTCCTCATATTTTTCGTATTTGGTTCTCTAAACTACCAGGAGGTCTTTAGCAGAGCACTTAGCCCAGAGTTTATGGATGCAATTCCACAAGCAGTTATAACCACGATAGCGCTGCTTCTGTTTGTTGGAGCGGTAGGGAAATCTGCTCAATTTCCACTCTATGTCTGGCTTCCAGATGCAATGGCTGGTCCCACCCCAGTAAGTGCGCTGATCCATGCTGCTACCATGGTTACTGCAGGGGTTTATATGATAGCAAGGTGCAATGTGTTTTACTCTCAATCCCCAACAGCTCAGATGATAGTTGTTGGTATCGCAACCTTTACCGCCTTTTTAGCTGCAACGATAGCCATAACGCAAAACGATATCAAAAAGGTTCTGGCCTACTCCACCGTAAGCCAGCTTGGGTACATGTTTATGGGTGTTGGCTCCGGAGCCTATGTGGCGGGAATGTTTCACCTTGTAACTCACGCCTTCTTTAAAGCACTTCTTTTCCTTGGTTCAGGAAGCGTAATCCATGCACTTGGTGGAGAACAGGATATAAGAAAGATGGGGGGGCTTAGACGGTTTCTTCCGGTAACCTCTATAACCTTCCTTATAGGAACCCTTGCAATCTCTGGGGTTCCTCTATTTTCGGGTTTCTTCAGTAAAGATGAGATACTTGGGGCTCTATACGAAAAGGGATACGGTATATGCTGGTTTATAGCTCTTGTTACAGCGGTTCTTACCGCTTTTTACATGCTAAGACTCTATATACTAACCTTTGAAGGCAAACCAAGAATCCCTGAAGACCTAAAGCACCACATACACGAATCACCTCCCTCCATGTTAATACCCCTTATAATACTTGCCGTTCTCTCCGTAGCAGGTGGGTATATAGGGATTCCCGAGTTTATGTGGAAATCTATAGGGATAGAAGGAGAAAACCTGTTTGAGAGATTCCTTTCATCCTCTATTCTTTCCACAGAACAGGTAACACACCATGCATTACCACACGGGTCACTTACCCACTGGGGACTTGTTGCACTCTCGGTTCTTGCAGCCTTCGTGGGTATAGCACTGGCCGTTTACATGTATGCCATAAACCCCGTGCTTCCTGAAAGGCTTACAGAAAAACCCATTGTATCCCTTCTCTACAGGGGATCATACGGGAAATGGTTTGTGGACGAGATATATGATCTGGTCTTTGTAAAAACGTTTGTTAACCTCTCAAAACTCCTGGCCCTATTTGATTTGAAGGTAATTGATGGAGCTGTAAACGGTATTGCAGGGGCAATAAGGGCCCTTGCATCCGTTCTTAGAACCGCTCAGACAGGGCTTCTTAGATTCTATGCCGCCTTAATGGCCATCGGGGTTACGGCTATCCTTGTATACATGATACTCTCAGCAAGGTTCTAATTTAATTTAAAGCAAAAAGAGGGGATAGCCAGAAGTAATTGGCTATCCCCCCTGAATTCATTTTCACCGTATACAGTGTCTATACGTCGAAATAAAGAACAAACTCATAGGGAACCGGTCTAAGCTTAATTGGATTTACCTCCCTCTCCATCTTGTAGTTTATCCATGTTTCAATTACGTCTTCGGTAAAGACATCTCCCTTGAGCAGAAACTCGTGATCCTTCTCAAGAGCCTTCAGAGCCTCTTCAAGAGAACCAGGAACAGAGGGAATACCCGCAAGCTCCTCTGGACCCAGTGAGTATATGTCCTTATCAAGGGGCTCCCCTGGGTCTATTCTGTTTTCGATTCCATCTAGCCCAGCCATAAGCATTGCAGCAAAGGCCATATAACCGTTACATGATGGATCTGGAAACCTCACCTCTATCCTCTTTGATTTGGGGCTGGGTGAGTACATGGGAATACGTATTGCAGCGCTTCTGTTCCTTGCGGAGTAGGCAAGGTTTACAGGAGCCTCGTATCCGGGAACAAGCCTCTTATATGAGTTTGTCGTAGGAGCAACAAAGGCACAGAGGGCTGGGGCATGCTTTAGTATTCCCCCTATGTAGTACATGGCAATGTCACTTAAACCGGCATAACCGTTTCCAGCAAAGAGCGGCTCACCGTTTTTCCAGAGTGACTGGTGTGTGTGCATTCCGGAACCATTATCGCCAAATATAGGCTTTGGCATGAAGGTAACCGTTTTGTTATGCCTTCTTGCAACGTTTCTACACACGTACTTGTACCACATCATTATATCACCCATCTCAACCAGAGGGGCAAACCTGATATCAATCTCAGCCTGACCTGCGGTTGATACCTCATGGTGGTGTTTCTCAACAGCTATACCAAGCCCCTCAAGAACCCTTATCATCTCTGATCTAATATCCTGGTAGTTGTCTGTAGGTGGAACAGGAAAATAACCCTCTTTGTGTCTTGGTTTATAACCAAGGTTTGGTCTTTCATCCCTCCCTGAATTCCATATCCCCTCTATGGAGTCTATAAAGTAGAAGCCAGAGTTTGCAGTCTGATCATATCTAATATCGTCGAATATAAAGAACTCAAGCTCGGGTCCAAAGTAAGCTGTATCGGCAATCCCAGTATTTTTCATATGAGCTACAGCCTTCTTTGCTATGTTTCTGGGATCCTTTGAATATGGCTCGCGCGTTATAGGGTCAACCACATCACATATGATCGCAAGCGTTGGAATCTCACAGAACGGATCAATACGCGCCGTTGTGGGATCCGGAATAACTATCATATCGCTTGTGTGGATAGACTGCCATCCACGGATACTTGAGCCATCAAATCCCAGTCCCTCTTCAAATGTCTCCTCATCAAGCTCATGAGGAGGAGCACTGAAGTGCTGCCATGTTCCTAGGAAATCAAGAAACCTGAAATCGATAATCTCTACATTTTTCTCCTTAACCAGTTTTAACACATCACCTGGAGTTCGAGGAAACATGTTGTTTGTACCTCCTTTTTTCTTGGTGCTCATAAAACTAACCCTCCTTGCAAATATTTATTTTTAATAAAGAGAATAAAAACTCACTTAAAGTGCATCTTCACCGCGTTCCCCTGTTCTTATTCTTATAACCTCTTCCATCGGGAGTATAAATATTTTGCCATCCCCTATTTTCCCGGTTCTAGCGCTTTCCATTATGGCATCAACAACCTTGGTTACAATCGAGTCAGGGACAACAATTTCGAGTTTTATCTTGGGCAAGAAGTCTATAACGTACTCAGCCCCTCTGTATAGCTCAGTGTGACCCTTTTGCCTGCCAAACCCCTTTACCTCTGTAACCGTAAGCCCCTGAACACCCACTTCCTTTAGCGCCTCCTTAACCTCATCCAATTTAAACGGTTTTATTATGGCTTCTATCTTTTTCATATATCATTAACCTCCTCACATACTAGCTAATGCAAACAACATACCACTTCCTTTACTATCATTCAATCAGTAAAAAAGCCAGTTTTTGAGTTTAAACAAATACCGGGATGCCTACCTATTAAGCACAGAGTGTTAAAAAATAAACACAAACCCTAAAGAGGGGTAAATAGAGGGATACCACACCTACAGTTAATGTAAAAACTACCACTTACCCGTACTTTATTAAGCCCCTTACACCTCAAGTAAGCTTCTTAGTATAAAAGCCGTCTTTGACTTCTTAAGTTTCTTTAGTGCCCCTTTCTCTATCTGCCTTATCCTTTCCCTGGTTAAACCAAAACGCTTACCGATCTCATCAAGTGTGGATGGGGTTTCGTATCCGATCCCAAATCTCATCTTTATAACCTCCCTCTCCCTTGGACTTAAAACAGAGAGTGCCTTATCTATATTGTCGGGGATGGACACAGTAGCAATTACAGAGTCTGGAGGAAGCAGGTTATTATCGGGTATAAGGTCCTTATAGGTCATCTTTTCATCATCCCATACAGGTGAATCAAGGCTTATTATCTTTTCATTGGCCTCAAGGACCCGTTTAATGTTTTCAACTGACATGTTAACCCTTTCTGCAATCTCCTCGGTAAAAGGAGCCCTTCCCATGTCTCTCTCAAGCTTTGAGCGCACACTTCTTACCCTGCCGGATTTCTCAAGCACATAGGAAGGAATCTTTACGGTTCTTGTCTGGTTAAATATGGCTCTAATTATAGCCTGATTTATCCACCAGCAGGCATAGGTTGAAAACCTATAACCCTTTGTATGGTCAAACCTCTCTACAGCCTTTATAAGACCGAGATTTCCCTCCTGAATCAAATCAAGGAATGGAACACCCCTGCCAATGTATCTTTTTGCTATGCTTGCAACCAGCCTTAGATTTGCCCTGACAAATCTATTCTTAAAATGGTTTGCCCTGTTTAGGTAAGCATCAAAGAGGTTTAAAAGCCTTTTTACCCTATCCACATTAACCCCTTCAAGCTTATCCCCTCTTGCTATAGCCTCTCTAATCTCCTTAATTGACCTCTTCGGTGCACCGTTTCTACCGTTAAATGCCTTTTCCACAAGCTTCTGAATCTCCCTTGCCTTTAGCTCACACCTTTTTATCTTTGCTGCAACCTCAACCTCTTCACCAGGAGTAAAAAGTGGCTCCATGCCCACTTCCTTAAAGTACATGTTTATGAGTTTTAACTCTTTATCCAGTGTTTCATCGCTACCCGAAATCCCCTTATTGGATGAAGGTTCGATGTCAAAACCGTACTCTTCAGTCTTTATAAAACTCTCCTCCCCGAGTTCCCCGTATTCTTTAAATACCTCTTCAAGTTCTCTAAACTTGAGCATACATCTCACTCCTTTTAACTTATAGATGCAGGTATATCCAAATAGATGCAACCCTGTAGCTAGCTTACTCTATTTAAACCAAAGACTAGCATTTTGGTTTCAACCTATACGGATAAGTTCAAAGAACGGCAAAACAGAAATACCTACTGAATGGTAAATTTGCTATCGATTTCACCCGAAGCCCTTCTCTTTATATCAGACCACTTCTCAATTAAAACCTGCAGCTTTAACTGGGCCCCTTTCGTATCCCCCTCCCTAAGTAGATAAAGTGCCTCCCAGATATCCTTTACAGAACGCTCATTCTGTATCATGGATGGATGTATAAACGAACATATCTCACCGTAGTTAAGAACCAGATACCCTGAGCTATCGAAATCATAAAGCCAGCTCTTAAGATAACCAATCCCCGAGTCCATATCCTTTAGTACGGGAAGAACGAAGGGATCAACCGCATCATCTGATGCCCCTATAACACCCTTCACTATACCTTTTGCCTCCTCCAACCTGTCAATAGCAAGTGCTATCTTTGTATGATAACTTATAGACCCAAAGCCCCAAGGCGTGTAAAAAGACCTTTTTTCCTCATCCTTAAAGGGTACAAACCAGTAAAGGGGTATATAGTTTTCTGAATATAAAACCTGTGATTCTTTTTCAGAGGCCCTAAGAGGCACTATGTAGTAGTTTCCCCTCTCATCTTTCATAAAGAAACAGTCTTCTATTTCATCTTCATCGATACCCAGATGATGCGAAAGGGCTTTTCTAAAGGTTTGGTACTCGGTACCAAACCAAACACCGTAGGGTGAAGTTGGACCTCCCCAGTACTGCTCGTAAAAATTGATATACCTTTTCCAGTACTCCTTCTTTTCCTTAAAAACATCTATAGGCTGATACACTATAAGAGAAGCCCTTGCCATAAGAAAACTAATAAACTAAATTGAAGATAAAATCAACTTGTGGTTATACGTTGACCCTATTTCCCCAAGGGATTATAATTTGTTGTAAATTAAAAAGGGAGGATGGAAAGATGAAGTTTATCTATGCACTTTTACTCTCGATCCTTATTGCTTCTTCCGCACTTGCCCAGGGAGCTGGACAGAAGGAGATAACCGTATACGACCCTGCCGATGCCCTTCACCCCTTTAAGCTTATAAGCCTCTTTGCCAGACCCCCTATTGGACTTCTAAACATATTCGTAAAGGGTGGGTACTGGGTTCTTGACTCTGAACCGATAAGGAGAGGATTCAATATAGATTACAGACCAACCTTTAACATAGATGAAGATTATTAGCAGTTATATTTTTATTCCTTTTCACATCCTACCTGCTTTCTTCTTTTCCATATAAAATAAACTAATATGAAACACCTTGAGGGTATTTTAAGCTCCCTTCCTACCCTACCGGGTGTGTACATAATGAAGGACGGGGAAGGAAGGGCCATATACATAGGAAAGGCAAAAAACTTAAAGGAGAGGGTGCGCTCCTATATAAAAAACTCAAAAAGTGACAGAAGACCTCAGATTCCCTACCTTCTAAACGAGCTATCAAAACTTGACTACTTTGTAACAAAAAACGAATACGAGGCCCTGATTCTAGAGAACGCTTTAATAAAGAAACACAAGCCAAAATATAACATTCTGCTAAAGGATGACAAAAACTACGCCTCCATAAGGATAGACCCAAGAGAAAGGTTTCCCAAACTAACCTATACAAGACGTATTTCAAACGATGGAGCCATCTACTTTGGGCCATTTGTTTCAACCGAAGCCCTAAGACAGACAAAAAGGCTTGTTCACAAGCTGTTTCTTTTACGTGATTGCAGCGATGAGAAATTCAGACGCCACTCAAGTAGACCCTGTCTAAACTACTACATGAAGCTATGCTCCGGGCCATGTGCAGGAAGAATAGAGGAAGATAGATACAGAGAAGCTGTTAAGGGAGCAACAATGTTCCTTAAAGGAAACACCAAAGAGGTGATAAAGCTGCTTACGGAGAACATGAACAAAGCCTCTGAAGAGATGAGATACGAGGATGCAGCACACTACAGGGACCAGATAAGGTTTTTACAAAAACAAGCCAGCATCGAGGGATTATTTACCGCAGGACTTAAAAACATGGATATAATCGGTTTCTACAGAGAGGGAACAAATGCCAGTTTCGTAGTTCTCTTTTCAAGAGGAGGAGGAATAATAGACAAATCAGAGTACTTCTTCAACAAGGTCACTGGAGATGATAAGGAGGTAGTTGGAGAATTCCTTAGACAGTTTTACAATAACGATAGATCCAGCCCTGAAGAGATACTTATACCAATTCGTTTTGAAGGTTTAGAAACCTTTTCACGGTGGCTCTCTGATAGATTAGGAAGGAAGACTAAGGTAACAGTTCCAAGAAGGGGAGGTAAAGCAAAGCTTATAGAAGTTGCCAGAGAAAATGCCAGGGAGAGCTTTAGAAGATTACTCTTTGAAAGCCAGAGAGAATCCTACCTGTTACACAGGCTAAAAGAACTGCTCTCCCTTTCTAACCTACCTGAGAGGATTGAGTGCTTTGATGTATCCAACATCCAGGGAAACACTGCTGTTGCCTCAATGGTTAGATTTGAGAATGGAAAACCCGTAAAAAGCAGATACAAAAGATTTAGAATAAAAACAGTCTACGGGGTAAATGACTACGCCATGCTCTACGAAGTCCTTATCCGCAGGCTAAAAAGGATGAATCAAGAAGGGTGGGAATTACCGGATCTCATACTGATTGATGGAGGTAAAGGTCATCTAAACACAGCATATAGAGTAATAAGTGAGTTTGGTCTTTTGGGAAGGATTGATCTGGTATCAATTGCTAAAGGTAGAAAAACCCAAGAGACAGATAAGCTATACACAGTGGGAAGAAAGGATCCAGTACCTGTTAGAAGGACCTCAGAAGAGCTGTTTTTTTTGATGAGGGTTCGAGATGAGGCTCATAGATTTGCAATTACATATCACAAAAAGTTAAGAGCACTAAAGGCACTCTCCTCTGAGCTTGACCTGATACCTGAGGTGGGAAAGAAGCGAAAGAAGGTACTTCTTAGCCACTATAGCAACCTCTCAGAAATAAAAGAAGCAAGTATTGAGGAACTCTCCTCACTACCCACAATGACAAAGAGGGCGGCAGAAGAGATAAGAAAATACCTCAAGGAATCAGAAGATGGTGAGGAAAAGGGTTAGGTTAAACTCCATCCTCTAAAAACATCTCAAGTATAGCCTTTCCCATGTGAAGCCTGTTTTCGGCCTGCTCAAAAACTACTGATTGTGCTCCATCAAGCACATCGTCTGTTATCTCCTCTCCCCTATGAGCAGGTAGACAGTGCATAACCACCGCAGTAGGTTTTGCAAGTGAGAGAAGCTCCTTATTTACCTGAAAAGGTTTAAAATCCTTAAGCCTTTTACCCCCCTCTGCTTCCTGTCCCATGCTAACCCATACATCGGTGTATACCACATCTGCTCCGCGTACAGCCTCCTTGGGATCATTTAGAATCTCTACATTAACCGTGCCATACATTTGCCTAGCCCTATCCAATATACCCTCATCGGGTTCGTATCCTTTCGGAACACCTATCCTTAAGTTAAAGCCCAATATAGCAGCTGCCCCAACCAGTGAGTTTGCAATGTTGTTCCCGTCTCCCACATAGGAAAACTCCATCGTACTAAGGTTAAAGCCCTTTTCCTTTAGCGTAAACAAATCCGATAGTATCTGACATGGATGTTCAAGATCTGTAAGTGCGTTGATTACGGGAACGGATGAGAACCTGGCAAACTCCTCAATCCTTTTCTGCTCAAAGGTTCTTATTATAACACCATCAAGATAAGAAGAAAGAACCCTGGCCGTATCAGCTATTGTCTCTCCACGACCAAGCTGCATATCCCTAGAGCTCATATAGATTGCACTTCCACCCAGATCCACTATCCCAACTTCAAACGAGACCCTTGTTCTTGTAGACGGCTTTTCAAATAGCATCCCGATTACCTTACCTTTTAAGGTGTGATGAGGTTTTCCCTTCTTCTTTAACTCCTTAAGAACTAGGGCCCTTTTGATAAGAGAGTCTATCTCGGTTTTCTCTAGGTCAAAGATACTTAGGAAATGCCTTGGCATCAACAAACCTCTCCAAACGATTCTTGAATCTTCCCAACTGCATAATCAACCTCATCCCTGCTTACTATAAGCGGGGGAAGGAGCCTTATTACCCTTTCCTGGGTAAGGATTACAAGGAGTCCCTTTTCCATACACCTTCTTGTAATCTCCTTTGCCACTTGCTTACTTCTAAACTCTATTCCAAGTATAAGTCCCTTTCCTCTAACATCCTTTATAAGCTCTTTGTGTTTTCTACTCAAGGTCTTTAGCCTCTCAAGAAGATACTCACCCATCCTGGCAGCGTTATCAATTAAGCCATCACCCAGGATGGTACGTAAAACAGCACATCCTGAAAACATTGCCAGTGGATTTCCCCCAAGGGTGGAGCCGTGGGAGCCAGGTGTTAGATGAATGGCAACCTCCTCCCTTGCAAGCACCGCTCCTGCAGGAATCCCACCGCCAAGAGCTTTAGCAAGTGTCATTATATCAGGCTCTATCCCGTAGTGCTCGTAGGCAAATAACCTTCCTGTTCTTCCAAGCCCTACCTGAACCTCATCCAATATAAGAAGAACACCTCTCTTTGTACAGAGCTCCCTTACACCTGGCAGGTAGTCCTCAGGAGGAATTATTACCCCATTTTCCCCCTGTATAGGCTCAAGTATAACAGCGCATACCTTATCATCTTCGAGCGCCTTATCAAGAGGTTCAAGTTTACCATAAGGTACAAACTTAAATCCCCCTACAAGGGGTTTAAATCCCTCATGATACCTTTTCTGACCTGTAGCACTAAGCGCACCAAGTGTTCTTCCGTGAAAAGAACCAAGCGCAGAAACTATCTTGTATCTTCCCCCGTTTACTCTTCCCCACTTCCGTGCAAGTTTTATGGCACTTTCGTTTGCTTCAGCCCCACTGTTACAGAAAAACACCTTGTCAGCAAAGGAATGCTTAACCAGGATCTCTGCAAGCTCAACCTGAGGCTCTACATAAAAAAGATTTGATACATGAATTAGCCTCCTTGATTGCTCTCCTATAGCCTTAACCACAGCAGGATGAGAGTGTCCAAGGTTTGTTACAGCAATCCCTGTAGTAAAGTCCAGGTATTTTTTCCCTTCGATATCCCACAGCCAGCACCCTTTTCCCTTTACAAACACAATAGGGTAGCGACTGTAGTTATTTATAACGTACCTTTGAAACTTTGAGATTACGGTCTCGGTATTCAAAGCACTATCTCCGTTCCCACTCCTGCATCGGTAAAGATTTCAAGAATCAAAGAATGTTCCACTCTTCCATCAATTATATGCACCTTGTGAACACCCTCACGGAGTGCCTCTATCGCACACATAACCTTCGGGATCATCCCTTTGGAAATAACCTTCCTCCTTATTAGATCCCTTGCAGACGCCTCGGTAAGAGAAGAGATAAGCCTGTTTTCCTCGTCCAGGATACCAGGAACATCCGTAAGAATTATGAGCTTTTCAGCTTGAAGGGCACCTGCTATTTTTCCAGCCACGTGATCAGCGTTTATGTTATAAGACCTTCCCTGTTCATCAAAGCCTATAGGGGCTATAACAGGAATGAAACCTGCATCCTCAAGAACCTTTATCAAATGAGGATTTATCCTCTCCACCTCACCCACCATTCCAAGGTCTGTATCCTCGGGTATGTCTATTTCGTTTTCACGAGCAAACTTTGACACATCCATCTTTCGTGCAATTATTATCTTTCCCTCCTTCCCTGAGGCTCCCACAGCGTTTCCACCAAGGGCATTTATCGCCGTTATTATCTCCTGGTTTACCTTTCCAACCAAAACCATTTCCACTATCTCCATCGTCTCTGAATCGGTTACCCTAAGACCGGCAACAAATCTGGAGCTGATCCCCAGCCTGTCAAGAAGACTCCCAATCTGGGGTCCACCACCGTGTACAACAACAGGATGCATTCCAACGTATTTCATAAGCACGATATCACGGGCAAAGTTGGTAAGATCCGTACCGGTTATACTGCCTCCGTACTTTACGACTATTGTCTTACCATAAAACTCCCTTATATAAGGTAGTGCTTCAACCAGTGTTTGTGCCTTGTGAATTAACTCTTTCATAGAAGCCCTTTCTTTTGGTGGTCTGTTAAAATAAATCGTTTATTATATAGTAAATAAAAATTCTTTCAACAAAAACACACACTACTTTTCGTGTGTTATAATGTATAGAACCTGTTTGGTCAAACCAAGAAGAACTCATCTTCCAGGAGGGGTAAATACAACATGAGAGCAGAAAGCGGTGAGCTTGATATAAGTGAAAAAGGTATAGGAAAAGATGGAACACCCATTTATTTAAACCGCAGGTTGTTTATACAGTTTCTGGCATTTGGTAACTGCAGGGATACAGAAGAAGTAACAAAAAGACTTAAAGAATCGGATATAGAAGGAGCACTCTACCTAGATATAAACGATCCCTACGGAATCGGTATTGTAACCATGAGTGAGGACCCTGACTTTTTTATAGGTTACCTAAGAAGTTTCCTAAATCAGCCTCCCTTTACCAATCTAACCCTAAAATCCGAATACACCATGTTTGGTCGCACGTACTCCTTTGGTTATGAAAACGATCTGGAAGAGGCACTTATAAAGGAACCCAGAAGAAGAATACTGGACAAGGAATGGCCATGGGCAATATGGTATCCCCTTCAGAGGGTAAAAGGGTTTGAGACCTTGCCAGAAGAGGAACAGAGAGCCATTCTTGGAGAACACGGAAGGATTGGATTCAAATACGGTAGAGCCGGTTACGCAAGGGATATCAGGCTTGCGTGTTTTGGACTCGATAAAAACGACAACGACTTTGTTATAGGGCTGCTCGGAAAGGAACTCTACCCCCTCTCAAGTGTGGTACAGGCCATGCGGAAAACAAAGCAAACATCTAAGTACCTAAGTAGGTTAGGCCCTTTTTTCATCGGCAAGGCAATCTGGCAGAGTGAAATCCGAACCTAAACCGTAATCCCTAAAGGATATATCTGCTTAAATCTCTGTCCTTTATTATATCGGAGATCTTCTCCCTTACGTATTTTGCGTCTATAACAACCCTCTCATTTGGCATATCAGGAGCGTTAAAGGATATATCTTCAAGGATCTTTTCCATTATCGTGTGCAGTCTTCTAGCCCCTATGTTTTCGGTGGTTTCGTTTACATACATTGCGATCTCCGCAATCTCAGCTATCGCATCATCCTCAAAGACAAGCTCAATGTTTTCAGTCTTTAGCAACTCCTTATACTGCTTAATAAGGGCGTTTTTTGGCTCCGTAAGTATACGCAGGAAATCCTCTTTTGTAAGGGGATCAAGTTCCACCCTTATAGGAAACCTTCCCTGAAGCTCAGGTATAAGGTCTGAAGGTTTTGAGACATGAAAGGCACCGGCAGCTATAAACAGTATATGGTCTGTTCTTACCATACCGTGTTTCGTATTTACAGTGCAACCCTCTATTATGGGAAGCAGGTCTCTCTGAACCCCCTCTCTTGAGACATCCGGTCCAGCTGTACTTTCGCGTCCGGCAATCTTATCTATCTCATCGATAAAGATTATTCCCGATTGCTCAACCCTCTCAATTGCAAGCCTTACCACCTTGTCCATATCAATAAGCTTCTCAGCCTCTTCTTGAATAAGGATCTCCATAGCCTCAGGAACCTTTACCTTTCTCTTCTTGGTACGCTTTGGAAAGATATTACCCAGCATATCGGATATGTTTATATCCATATCCTCAACACCGGTAGGAGTAAACACCTGGATGGGAAAACTCTTTGAGGTTACCTCTATATCCACATACCTCTCATCGAGCTTGCCATCTCTAAGAAGCCTCCTTAACTTCTCCCTCGTTTCCCCAGAGGCATGTTCCTCAGATTTTCCCTTGGGATACAAGAGATCAAGTATCCTCTCTTCTGCTAGCTCCTCAGCCTTTGCCCTTACAGACTGCTTCTCCTCATCGGTTACCATCTTAATTGCTATATCCGTAAGGTCCCTAATCATGGATTCAACATCCCTTCCAACGTATCCAACCTCGGTGAATTTCGATGCCTCAACCTTAAGAAACGGAGCCTGGGCAAGTTTTGCAAGTCTCCTTGCAATCTCGGTTTTTCCAACACCTGTGGGACCTATCATAAGTATGTTCTTCGGAGCTATCTCATCCCTTAGCTCCGGAGATACACGCTGGCGTCTCCATCTGTTTCTAAGTGCAATCGCAACAGCCTTTTTGGCCTTTTCCTGCCCGACTATGTATTTGTCAAGCTCCGAAACGATTTCACGTGGTGTAAAGAAAGCTTCCTTCCCCATTTTACAAAACCTCTACTACTATTTTATCGTTAGTATAAATGCAAATCTCTGAAGCAATTCTAAGAGACTCCTCAACCATCTCCTTCACATCAAGCTCAGAGTGCCTTAAAAGTGCCTTTGCCGCAGCCTGTGCATAGGGACCACCCGAACCGATTGCAATTATATCATCATCTGGCTCAAGTATGTCTCCACTTCCAGATATCAAAAACATGCTTTCCCTATCAGCAACCACAAGAAGGGCTTCAAGTCTTCTAAGAACCCTATCTGTTCTCCAATCCCTTGCAAGCTCAACAGCCGCTCTTTTAAGGTTGCCCCTGTACTCCTCAAGCTTTGCCTCAAACTTATCAAAAAGGGTAATTGCATCCGCTGTAGCCCCTGAAAACCCAGCAACCACCTTTCCGCTATAGATCTTCCTTACCTTTCTTGCAGTATGCTTTATGGCGGTGTGCCCAAGGGTTACCTGACCATCTGCACCCATTGCAACCCGCCCGTTTTTTCTTATACAGACTACCGTCGTTCCATGAAATCCCTTCATTTAATTAGCCCTCGGGTGAGTTTTATCGTACACATCCATTATCCTCTCAATTGAAGCATGTGTATAACGCTGTGTGGTTGAGAGGCTTTTATGTCCAAGCATCTCCTGAATCGCTCGTAAATCTGCACCACCTCCAAGAAGGTGGGTGGCAAAGGTATGCCTTATAACATGAGGACTTACGTTCTTATCGATTCCAGATAAGAGAGAATACCTCTTTACAATCCTGGCTACACTTCTTGCAGTAAGCCTGCCACCACGTGAGTTTACAAAGAGAAAATCCCCTTTGGGATTAAATTTCTCTCTTACCTTCAGATACTCCCTTATTGCCTCTACCGCTGTTGAGGTAACGGGTACAATCCTTTCCTTATCCCCTTTGCCACAGACCTTAACCACTCCACCGGATAAATCCAGATTAACCATATCTATCCCCACAAGCTCACCAACCCTAAGTCCACTTGAGTAGAGAAGCTCAAGTATTGCCCTGTCCCTTATACCATACATGCTATCAGATGTCGGAGTCTCAAGTAATTTAAAAACCTCATCAACCGTTAGAAAAGAGGGTAATCTCTTTTCTCCCTTTGGGGTAGGAACAAGCTTGGCTGGATTTCTCTCAAGTTCCCCTATCTTCACCATGAACTCAAAAAACATCCTGACCGATGTCAGTTTCCTAGATATCGAGGTCTTTTTGTTCCTGCTATAAAGCCACCCAAGATATGCCCTTATGTCAATGTCATCAAGGGTAGAGAAATTAATCCCCTCTTCCTCTCCTAGTCCTCTCTTCTTTCTTACGAACGAAAGAAATTCGTTAAGGTCACCGATGTAGGCACGCACAGTGTGCTTTGAGTAGTTTCTCTCCGAAACAAGAAAGGTTTCAAAATCTTTTATATGTTTAATCATTTATACCATGTAATATATACTTTGGCTCCAAATATTTCAAATAAAGGATTGTTTTCCTAAAAGGCAGATAAAGGTAAAATCCTACCCTCCCCTTTCAAACCCCTTGTACTCCTTTGAAAACTCGTCGTAAAACACTCCTTTGGAAATCTCTATTCTCTTGGCCCCGATAAACCTTTTTCTGTAGTATGGAAAATCTATGCTATCGATTGTAACACGCTTGGCTCTAGAAGAAGCATGTATAAATTCACTATCCCCAATATATATGCCTACATGGGAGGGATACTGTGCGTAGGTTCTAAAGAAAACCAGGTCCCCCATGGTAAGCTCACTTCTGTCCACATCCTTACCAACCTTGTAGATATCCCTTGCTGTCCTTGGAAGCTCAACATCAAAGAAGCTAAAGACCTTGTTTACAAAAGCCGAACAATCTATACCCTTAAGTACAGATGTCCCCCCAAATTTATAAGGGGCACCAAGAAACCTCTTTGCAACACTTATGATGGCACTTCTTATATCATATTCATTGATCCTGCTGTCCAGATCTGCACGGGAAAGCCCTCTCTCTCCATATACCATGTCCTCTTTAACAGGTATTACAAGGGACTGCCCAGCTTTTATAAAGGTTCCACTTAACCCGTTTGCCTTCTTTAGTGAATCAACAGAAACACCAAACTTCCTTGCTATAACAGCAAGGGTATCCCCTTTCTTTACAGTGTATCTTTTAAAACCGATACTGTTTTCAGATTTTGAAGCTGGAAAAACCCCCGGGATAACAAGCTCCATTCCTACCCTTATGCTATCACCGGTCAGACCATTTGCCCTTTTTAGCTCATCAACAGAAACACCAAACCTTTTGCCAATTCCTGAGAGGGTATCCCCCTTTGAAACCACATACCTACTGCCCCAGGAAGGAGAGTTTTTAAGAGGTTCTTTCCCTCCTAGACTATTCTGATCTAGGGTAACCAACCTTTCTTCTACGCCGGGAAGTATAAGTACATCTCCCACCTTGATTCTATTGTGGTTTAACCCATTTGCTCTTTTTATCTCATCAACAGTGGTTCCAAACCTCTTTGCAATGGTATAGAGGCTATCCCCTTTCTGAACCACATACCTTTTGGAAACAAAAACCTCGTTGGAAGGAGAACTAGATATAGCTTTACCCGTAGAGCCAGGTATTTTAATTACCATACCCTCTTTTATCATATTACCTGTGATTCCATTTAGCCGCTTTATCTCCGCTACGGATACACCAAAGCTTTGAGCTATTTCACTTAAAGTGTCTCCTTTTTTTACAACATATCTGATATGGAAGGAGTTATCACGTTCTGGTTTTTCTTCTCTGGTAGCTGTTAAACCTTTTGTAGAAGAAACAGGTATGATAAGTTTTTGTCCTACGTTAATAAGACTGCTTTTTAAATTGTTTGCTCTTTTTATATCCTCTACAGAAACACCAAACCTCTTTGAAAGGGTATACAAACTGTCTCCTTTCTTAACCACATACCTTATGTTAGCAACAGAGTTAACCGTCATGGCAAACAACAGGAAAAAGGGGAAAAGAAGAGAGCGTTTTGAGAGCATGATAGAGCCTCCTCCGGTAACAGTTTATAAAACCACCCCTCCACAAGGCACAAACCTCTTTCCCCAACCTCAGAGATGTTTTCAAAGACCAAAAGAAAACATCCCAATTATACACAAAGAAGCCCCTTGTGCAAAGATAAAATCATTTTCGGATTTTTTTACTGTGGAGGTCTTTACAAAAAATAGGCTTTGGGCTTACAAAACTAAAGCCGCTTTGCACAGATATAGAAAAGCTCCTGGCCGAGCTCCCATCCCTCTGTAACTATCTGTATCTGACCGCTTTCCCTTAGCTCCTTTAGTGCTTCAACAACCTCTATCTTGGTACGGGTATAATCCCTGCCAGGATTTAAAAGGAGAATCTCTCTTGTAAGCTTGTCTGTATTTGTGTGTCCCTCACCCAGACCTGTACAGAGTATCTTAAGCAACTGAGAGGCAATATCTTCCATTTCTCACTCCCTTCTGAGTTCGTTTATATTTAGTGTAATATAAAAACAAATACAGGTGAATATGAGACTTCTTATCTACACACATGAGTTTCCCCCATTTCTTGGAGGGCTTGCTACAACAAGCTACAAGCTTGCAAAAGGTCTGTCTGAATCAGGACTTAAGCTTTGCGTTCTTGCTCCCGGATACTCAAGAAAGGATAAGGATATAGACAAAACGTTAAAGAACTGCAAAGTAACAAGGATCCCCTTTCTTGGAAAAAAATGGGTAAGGAAAATCCCTTTTTTGCAATACCTGATTGGTTTTCTTTTTCTTTCAAAAACAATACTAAGATACAGGCCAGAAACCGTGCTATTTATAACAGAAGAAGCCGAAGTGGTTGGAGGACTTTTCCCCTTTTTTAACTTTAAACCCATAGTACGCGTTGCAGGCTCAGGTATAACAACCTGTTTCCTAGACAATAAGATAAACAAAATGCTGCTTAGATTCCCCATAAGAAGGCTCTACAGAAAGGCACATAGAATAGTGGCAGTAAGTAACTACACAAAAGAACTCCTTCGCAGTATAAACATTCCTGAGGAAAAGATAACCGTAATATACAACGGCGTTGAGAATCAAATGCTCTATAAAGAGCCTGATCCCAAAAACATCGAGAGTATAAAAAGAGAGCTTGGAATAAAAGAAAGCGAGAAGATCCTCCTTACCGTAGCTCGGGTACTCCCAAGAAAGGGACAGGATATGGTTATAAAGGCGCTACCAAAGGTGGTAAAAAGATTTCCAGATCTCAAGTACGTAATTGCAGGAGAAGGTAGATACATAAAGAAGTTTAAGAAACTTGCAGAAGAAAACGGTGTTGGAGAACATGTTGTCTTTACAGGAGGTATACCCCATGAAAGAACCATAGACTTCTACGATATGTGTGATGTGTTTATAATGCCAAACAGGTTCTGGAACAATAAGGTTGAAGGGCTACCAAATGCGATATTAGAAGGAAGTGCAAGGGGAAAACCCATTATAGCAGGAGCACATGGGGGCTCAAAAGAAGCGGTAAAGCACGGGATTACAGGATACCTTGTAAATCCAGAGAACACAGACGAGATTGCTAACACCATAGTGGAACTACTGGGTGACGAAAAAAAAGCCAAACAGATGGGACAGAACGGAAGGCTTATGGTAAAGTCCATGTTTACAGAAGAATGCATGATAAAAAACTTTATAAGATTGCTAAAAGAGGATCAAAACCCCTAGTTACTGTAACATCCCCTGCTGCAGGTTTTCTCTTTTTATCTCACCCTGACCAAAACCCAGCCTGTTCAGAAAGGGAAGCCCCAGAAGCGCTGGGACAAAGTACCTAAGGGAACAAAGTATACCAACCGCTGCCATAACAGAAGGAGATTCATAGGGGGAAAACAGGTATATGAGAGCAGCATCGCGGGTTCCTATACCACCGAAGCTAATGGGAATCAGTCCAACAAATATACTGATGGGAACAAACGCAAAAACCAAAACAGGGGAAACGCTGCTATTTAAAGCCAGGAAAAAGAAGTATATTTGACCAACGTGAAGAAACCAAAGAAACACGGAGAGAAAAACAACAAAAGAAAGCCTTTTCCTGTTTTTTTTCTGAATCCTTAAAGCTTCCTGCCACTCATCCAGAAAACTAAGAAGCTTTGCCCCAACCCCTTTTTTAAGAACCGAAAACTCCGGAAGCAGAACCCTTAAATCCACATAGAACATTAAAAACGCTAGAAAAACGATAATTAAGGAAAAAACAATTGCAAAATCCACAACCCCACTTCTTTGGGGAACAAGAAGGGCTCCTACCAACAACACAAGACAAAGAGAGGCAACATCAAGCACCTTTTCAAAAACCACAAAGGAAAACCCCTGGTTTAATCCCAGTCCATCACTCTTTTTAAGAAAAAAAGCCTTTGCAAAATCTCCTATCTTTGATGGCAAAACCACGTTTAAAGTGCTTCCGGCAAGTATCAAGGACACTGATTTCCAGAGACCTATGGGACAACTCTTTAAAAGAATCAACTGCCAACGCCTTGCGCTTACATAGGTCTGGGGAATAAAGAACAGAAGGGAAACCACAAGAAAAAGGAGGTTCATACCCTTTATGCTAAGTATAAACTCCTTTATATCTATCTTAAGGAATATAAAAGTTAGTATAAAAAGGCTTACAACAACTCCTATTAGGCGTCTCATAAAAACCTATATCCTTCTTTCTATCTTTAGATACCCACTTCTGTTAAGCTCATCTAGGGAGCTTGAGTAATCAATCCACTTTGCAAGAACAGACTCCTGATAACAGTTGCTCATAACAACGTATATGGAGGTGTGATCAACCCCTGCAAAAAGCCTTTCGATTCTGTACTTCCTGTTTTGAGATATGTACCTTATCTCATCCACTATCTTAAGCCTATCCTCAAACAAAAAGGTTCTTCTAAACCATATTGGAACGCTCTTTTTCCCAACGATTAAAAGCCTCTGAAGCAGCCTTCTTACAAGGTTACTTGAAAACCTTCCAAATGTCAGCAATCCAAGTCTAAAGAGAAGGAACTTAAACGGGGTTGGTAACCTCAGCTTTACCAGACCAAAACTACCACTTACCTCGACTTTCTCCCTGCCTATACTTACCTCGTATCTATCCACATGATGGGTAACAACCAACCTGCCATTACTTAGCTTTGCAATAAGCCCATTATCGGAATAAATGTGTTTTCCATCAGAGAAAACCTTTATAACCCCACCCTTTGCAAGGGATAGCACACAGTACCTTTTGTTTTCCTTTCTTACGTATATACCCGCCTTCTCAAAGTACTTTTCAAAATCACCCCTCTCATCAAGGCTTCCGGTTCTACACTCAGTGAAGTCCAGATAGGCCTGGAGAAAATTTGATACAAAGTGGAAGAAAATCCTCTCATCCTCAATATATGCCCTCTTTCTGTTCTTTACCCCTAGCAAAAACCTGTCAGCAATCTGAGTGGCAAGAGGATACACCTTCCCAAGGATCTCAAACCCGTGAGGGTAGAAGTTAAAGGTATTTCTGCTACCATACTCACCGCCATAGCTTCCATCGGGATGGATAAAGTAAGAAGCAAAATCCACCGCTTTTTTTAGCGGTTCAACTACCCTTTCATCACCGCTTTTCTTGTAGTACTTGGCAAGGAAATCTATTGTAAAAGTCTGGTAACCAGGGTCTGCACCCTCGTATTCCTGAAACCATCCTTCATCAGACTGCCAGCTTAGAACGAGCTCTATTCTTTTTTTTGCCCCCTCTAAGAACTCCTCCTCTCCGGTAACAAGAAAAACGTTATACAGACACAGGGCACAGAGGGCCTGATGATTTGAAAGCCTTCCGCTTTCGTTGTGCTTTAGCAACCATCTTCCTCTTTTTTTAAAGAACCTTACGATATCACCATCACTTAATCCCAGAAGCATATAGCTCTCGGTACAGGCATACAGGGAAAAGCACGTAGCCCCAAGAGCCCTTTCAAAGGGATAGTAATCGTCAGTAGAGCCGTCTCTGTGAGATGATCTATCGGCATATCTTATCCCTGCAATAACAAGCTCTCTTACCCTTTCGTTTCCGTAATATACATCTCCTCCGGGAAACCTAAAGCTATAGACAAGAGCAAGTGGGAGAACGCATTCCTGGTACATACCACTTGGGAAATCCACCGTCTTATAGTGCCAGTAGCTTTTATCAAAGCACCCAAAAGTTGGACTCAATGGGTTTCTATCAACCAGTGCAAGGATCCTTGGTATATACGTAATTGCTTCCAGTGCATAGAGTTCTTTCTGAGCAGTCATTTTCTATTCCCTTCTACCATGTGTTACTATAAGGTCGGCAAGCATGCCAATTGAGATGATAATAACAGCAGAGAGTATTATGATTATATCTGATTCCTGAAGCGTTCCCTGGCTTATTACATCGTATATGGACTTTACAATTCCCACCGTAAAAAGAAATATAGATACGGGGGTAAAAACCTTTAGCGGGTTGAAGTAGGTTATGATCCTTATCACCGTAAGTAGGTAATTATAGGTATCCGTTATCGGATGAAATTTCGATTCCCCTATTCTTTTATAGTAATCTATAGGGACAAACTTAACCCTGTAGCCGTTTGTAAGGAATATCAGGGTTATAGAAGAAACACAGGAGAACCCATTGGGAATAAGATAGAGGTACTTTAAAATAATGTCCTTTTTAAAAGCCCTAAGCCCTGAGTTCAGGTCCGGAATGCTCTTGCCCACAAGAAACTCCGCAAGCTTTCTTATAAATAGCTTGGCAAAGCTCCTTAAAATCCTATACGTTCCTTTCTCTTCCCTTCTTGCCCCAATTACCTGGTCGTATTCTGGAAAGAACCTAAGAAGCTCCGGAATAACATGATTTGGGTAGCTGCCATCTGCATCCGTCATAACTATTATATCCCCTCTAGCCTCCCTAATTCCGGTTTTCCTTGCGGCTCCAGACCCCCTGTTTTCATCATGTCTTATAACCCTTGCTCCGTGCTCACCTGCAATTCTTGAGGTTTCATCAGAAGAGCCATCATCGACCACAAGAATCTCATACCTGTAGTCTGTTTGATCCATAGCCTTTTTGATACGCTCTATATCCTCCCCTATAGCCTTCTCCTCATTATAGGCAGGGATAACTATACTTACCTGTATATCTTTATCATTTAAATGTGTCATAATCACACCTTATTACTGAAAAGGTATCATTTTTAAAAACCTTTTTGGAATCTGGTATTTTCTCAAGTACAAATTCCTTTCTTCCCTTAACAATTGACCTTACATAATCACCAAAGGGCCTATAGTATACCTTGCCATCAAGGAAGTCTCTCCTAAAGTGGTTTTTATTGATAACAATATAATCGATTCCGTATCTTCTACAGAAGCTTAGGACCTCTTTAGGGTTATCCGAATAGTATGCGGTAAAGAAATCAAAGATTCTTCTTCTTACCTCGGAATAGTAATTTTTATAATAAGGAAGTGAAAGCTCCATGTTAACGAGAACCTTTCTCTTGGAAAGAAGAGGAATATCATCCATATCCTTTGGGTAACCAGCTATAAGTACATCCTTTGGAAGACTTGAGATAAATCTATAGAGCTCTATCTTATCCTTTGGAGGCCCAAAATCTCTAACTTCATACACCAGAACAGCAAGTGCCAAAACCGTAAGAAACCCAAAGACCCCTTTATCACTGGGCATCCTAAAGCGTAAGCTATACCTTTTTGCAAGCTCATTAAAAAACCCTTCCATATTCAAAGACACAAGCAGGTTAAAAGCCAGAGGAAACGTATAAATCACGTATCTTGAGGGAAGATGAATCTTAAAAAGCACAGTGTGAGCAACGGTAAAAAGTATGAGAGAGGATACCAGGATATCATACACTATCCTGTTAACCTTAAAAAGCCTTCTGCCAAGAAGATATCCCATCGGAATAAGTAGCAAAACATAGAGCGCAACTTTATCCAAGTTAAGACCGGCCCTTCCCATAAAAAGATACTCGTATAAATGGTTTCGAAAGAAACTCGATCTTCCCCCGGGATAAAACTCTTCCATAACCTTTGCCTCGCTTCTCGTTATAATAGGTCCGAAGGGATCAGCCTCTTTGGTATACGAGTACAGAAGAAAGACCCCGGCAACTGCAATCCCCAGAAAAATAAACCTGTATGTCCTTATACACTCGATAAAAGACCTTCTTACAAATGATACGCCAAGGATAAAACAGGAAATAAGAAATATCTGGGGATAGAAAAGGGTCTGAAGGACAAGAACAACAGAGGCTATAACCGCTCTTTTCGTTACAAAGTAGTAGAGAAAAGATATAAGAAGGGGATATGCAAATCCTCTTGGAAGTCCCTGCTGAAAATAGTTTTCCCAACCGATTACGAAAACATCAAGGGTAAACAAAAGAGCTGAAGCACACCCAGCAATCTCTCCCCCAAGTGCCCCTGCAAGACGAAACACAAAGAAAACGGAAACTATAACAAGTACTATAGAAATGATCTTACTTAACAGAAGGGGATCAACAAATGCGCTTCCAATCCTGTAAAGGAGGGTATAACCCGGTGGGTTAAACTTGCCAGATGATATAAAATCCGCAAGCAAATCATCCCTAAATAGCTGAGGATCCTGGAACCTATACATCCAGAATATCTGCTGCTTCTGATCTCCGGTTGCAAAGTAGGGATTAAATATCGGAAGCAACGACTTTGTTACAAGAACAAAAAGCAAAAACCCAACTACGTACTTTCTCATAAACCCTCTACCTAAGATATTTTAAAGCCTATATATATACCATCAAAAAAAACCACCAAAAACACTGATAAGGTTAAAAAAACAGGCTTAAGATCACCCAAAGTCTGCACCTCTGTACCGGGGCAAATAACGACCCAAGCTGTTGGTGTCTGACAAAAAAAACCTATATGGTATGATTGGATTGAGAAACTGGAATATATATATACGAGCGCGTGCTTGTATGGACTCAAGATACTTAGACCCAATTATAATACGGTCAGGCCAAAGGAGATGACAAGAAGGCTCTTTCTTAATGCCTCATGGCTTCTTGGGGGAAAAACAGCCTCCAGCGTGTTTTCTGCAATTCAAACCGTTGTCGTTGCTAGGATGCTTGGGGTAAGTGAGTACGGGCTTCTTGCCCTGATTATTGCGTATGTAGACATACTAAACCAGCTCTTTGACTTTAGAGTCTGGGAAACTGCAACAAAATACATAGGAACCTTCTGGACAAGTGGAGAGAAAGAGAAAACCCGCTCCATGATTAAGCTTTCCTATATTGTTGATATATCCAGCGGAATTGTGGCTTTTTTGATAGCCATTGCTACAGCAGGTATAGCAAGCAGGTACCTTATAAGCTCTCCACAGGCTCAAATTCTTATCTGCATATATACACTTAGCCTGCTAATAGATACCGCAAATTCAACCTCCGATGCAATACTTAGGGTCTTTGACAGATTTAAAACGATAGCCTTTATAGCCTCTCTTAACAACCTTATTAGGCTAATCATGGTATCCACAGTCCTTTATCTGGGTATGGGTATAAAGGGGGTTTTGCTATCCTACATAGCAGCAAGCTTCGTCGGATTTACTTTAAGACTCTTGGCGGTAGCAAAAACTCTAAAAGATATTGGAATCGAGAGATGGTGGAGTGCAAGGCTTGATTTGATCAGGCAACACTGGAAGGGAATAGCGTGGTTTTTGGGAAACACAAGCCTTACAGGCACCATCAAGATGGCAAACGATAACTACCTCGGGGTTCTTGTACTTGGATACCTTGCGGGGAAAGAATCGGTAGCGTACTACAAGGTGGCGAAATCTGTAGTAAAGTTAATAAACCGAATAACGGATCCCCTTTATGAAGCAATATATCCGGAACTGGTAAAGCTATTTAGTTTAGGGGCGATAGAAGATATAAAGAGGCTTCTTAAAGAGGCAACAAAAAACCTGGGGAAGGTAATCGTTCCAATAGCCGCATTTATATTTATCTTCTCTTACCATATCCTATACTTTGTGTTTGGAGCAAAGTACACACCTTCTTCAATTGCCCTTAAATTGATAACCGTTGCCACACTCATATCCCTGCTTACCTTCTGGATAAACCCTGCATTCCTTGCAATAGAAAAGGTAGGTTTAAGAAACGTTATTGCCATTGGTTCCACCCTGACTTACTTGCTTCTTCTCCTACCCCTTGCAATAAAATACTCCTACATAGGAGCAGCAATTGCCTTTCTGGGATACAATACTACAAACTCTCTTTTATCCCTTTTTATCATAAGGAAATCATTTAGAAGAAACCTCAAAAGGGTAAAGGTTAAACTCAGTTAAGGCACAACAGATCTAAGCCTTGTTTACACACAGAACCTAAACTTTTATAATAATCTCTCAAAATGGTAAGGATAAAGATATGCGGAATCACCAGTGTGGAAGATGCTATACTGGCTGCGGATCTAGGAGCAGACGCACTTGGATTTATGTTTTACAGGGGCAGTAAAAGGTACATCCCTCCGGAGACAGCAAGAGACATAATAAATAGGTTACCCCCGTTTATCGTCACAGTTGGTGTGTTTGTAAACCAGAAGCTTGATGAAATCAGGTATCTGAAAGAAAAGGTAGGCTTTGATATAGTGCAGCTACATGGGGACGAATCCCCTGAGTTCTGTAGAGAGCTTGGAGAAAGGGTTATAAAGGCTATAAGGATAAAAGAGAGTGTAGACCCTAAAGAGGTTGAATCCTACCCATCCCGGGCAATTCTTTTTGATACATACTCACAAAAAGGATACGGTGGAACCGGAGAAAGCTTTAGATGGGAGGTTTTAAGGGAGCTAAAAACCACAAAGAAGGTCATTCTCTCAGGGGGGCTCACACCTGAAAACGTTTCAGAAGCAATAAAGATAGTTAAACCCTATGCGGTAGATGTAAGCACAGGCGTTGAAGAAAGGCCTGCCAAGAAAGACCCAGAGAAACTAAAAAAATTTATAGAGGCGGTAAGATATGAAACCCAAATACCCAGATAGCCTAGGGCACTTTGGTATATACGGAGGAAGATACGTATCTGAAACACTTATGCCCGCTCTAATTGAACTGGAGAGAGCATACCAGGAGGCAAAAGAAGACCCATCGTTTAAAGAAGAGCTAGGCTACTACCTCAAGGAATACGTGGGTCGTCCCACCCCCCTCTACTTTGCAGAGAGAATGACAAGAGAGCTTGGAGGAGCAAGGATATACCTTAAACGAGAAGATCTGGCCCATACAGGGGCTCATAAAATAAACAACACCATAGGACAGGCCCTTCTTGCCCTGAGGATGGGCAAAAGGAGAATCATAGCAGAGACAGGAGCAGGACAACACGGGGTTGCAACTGCCACTGTTGCAGCCCTTCTTAACCTGGAGTGTGAGATATTTATGGGCCTTGAGGACACAAAGAGACAGGCGCTAAATGTGGCCCGTATGAAGCTCCTTGGAGCCAGGGTAAGAGAGGTATCTTCAGGTACAAAAACCCTTAAAGATGCCATGAATGAAGCCATGAGGGACTGGATAACCAATGTAAGAACCACATTCTACATAATAGGTAGCGTTGCAGGACCACATCCCTACCCTGCGATGGTTAGAGATTTTCAATCGGTAATTGGGAGAGAAGCAAGAGAACAGATACTTTCCAAGGAGGGAAAACTTCCAGACCTTCTTGTTGCCTGTGTTGGTGGGGGATCAAACGCAATGGGGCTTTTTCACCCCTTTATTGAAGACAAAGATGTGGGAATGGTAGGAGTAGAGGCTGCAGGTGAGGGTCTTGAAACAGGTAAACACGCAGCAAGCATATCTGCTGGAAGACCTGGAGTTCTACACGGTAGCAAAACATATATACTGCAGGACGATTACGGACAGGTAAGAAGCACACACTCAATAGCCCCAGGGCTTGACTACCCGGGTGTAGGACCTGAACACTCCTTCTTAAAGGATATAGGCAGGGTTTCCTATACCACGGTAACAGACAAAGAGGCTCTTGAGGGGTTTAAATTCTTGTCAAGGACAGAGGGTATAATTCCGGCACTTGAATCCGCCCATGCTATAGCCTATGCTATTAAAATAGCTCCTAAGATGCCAAAGGATTCGGTAATTGTGGTTTGTCTCTCAGGACGTGGCGATAAGGATATGAATCTGGTTTCAGAATTTATATGACTAAAACGGATGGAGGTGTTCTTGACTTAGCTATATAAACAGTTAGATTTTGTTTATTATTGGGGATATGATCTTTCTGACGTTTGATAGATTATTAAGGTACCCGTTTTCAAAGAAGAAACCCACTTTATGTTCTGAAGATATAAGAAGCTGGAGGGCTTTCCCGCATCTATCCCACTACAATTAACGATAAAAAAAAATGAGAATAGAGCATAAGTTTAAAGAGCTTAAGGAAAAAGAAAAAACGGCTCTGGTTACCTATATAACAGCCGGAGACCCTTCCCTTAGCCTAACCGTAGACATAGTGGCTGAGCTTGAAAAAAGCGGAGCAGACATAATAGAGCTTGGTGTTCCCTTCTCAGATCCAATGGCCGATGGCCCTACCATACAGCGTGCCTCTGAGAGGGCCCTTCGCAGCGGAACAACCCTAACAGGTGTACTTGAATGTGTAAGGGAAATAAGAAGGAACTCTGAGATTCCAATCATACTCTTTGGATACTACAACCCATTCTTCTCCTATGGCCTTCAGAGGTTTTCAGAAGAAGCATATGAAGCAGGTGTAGATGGGGTCCTTGTTGTAGACCTACCTCCCGAAGAAGCAAACGAGTTTAAAATCCATACAGACAGGATCGGCCTGGATCTTATCTTTCTCCTTGCTCCAACAAGTACAACGGAAAGGATAAAGCTAGTGGCACAACAGGCAAGTGGTTTTGTGTATCTGGTATCGGTAACAGGTGTTACGGGAGAGAGACCGGATATGGATTACTCACTCGAGCCACTTGTTGAAGAAATCAGAAGGTATATTAAGCTTCCTGTAGGGATCGGATTTGGGGTCTCTATGCCGCACCAGGTAAGAAAGATAGGGAGGTTTGCGGATGCTGTTATTGTGGGAAGCGCTATAGTTAAAATCATAGAGAAAAACGGAAACGATAAGAGGAAGACCCTCAGGGAGCTTGGAGAGTTTGTAAAAAAGTTAAGTGAGGCCTGTTATAAGTTATTATGAATACTGAATCCAACAGATACCTGCTTATAGGAGAATTTGACTCCTTTCTTATAGGTCTTTTCTCCAAGAGGGGAGAGGTAATATGGGTAAGCTCACTTGAGGAAGCTCTAAACCAGACGGGGGCATTTACCGCTATAATGCTTGAGAAGAACAAGTTTTCCCAAGAGATCTCAAAAGAGCTCTCAACACACTACCCACAAACCCCAATAATAGTAAGCAACGGTGATAGACCCAATGAACCACCTCCTGCTGTGAGATTCGTTCCGTTTTATAAGCTGCTTTCGGAAGAGATAGAAAGAGAGGAAAAGCTTGCAAGGATTGAGCTTAGGGTTGAAGAACTAAGGCGTGTGCATAGCGATGCAAAGAGAATGCTTATACTTCTTCACGACAACCCGGATCCGGACTCAATTGCCAGTGCGCTTGCCCTTAGAACCCTTTTGAAACGAAACAAGCAAACAGCCATAATAGGCCATTTGGGAGAGAAGGTTTCACGACCTGAAAATGTAGCCATGATAGAGCTTCTTGAAATTGACCTTGAGAAACTGGTTCCCAAGGATTTAAAGGAATTTGACTCCATTGCACTCGTCGATGTTCAACCCACATTCTTTGGAAACCTTCTTCCAGAAGTTGATACGGTAATTGATCACCATCCACCTTCCGGTTCTTATAAGGCCCGTTTCTGTGAGATAAAGAGTCAGGAAGGAGCTACCTCAACCATACTCACCTGTTATCTGCGGGCCGCCCAAGTTGAGATATCAGAAAGGCTTGCTACCGCTCTTCTTTATGGGATAAAAACCGATACAATTTCCCTGAACCGTGATGCAAACCCAGATGATATAGAAGCCTTTACCTTTCTCTATCCGCTAGCAAATCTAGCACTCCTAAGGCGCATTGAACGCGCAGAGATGCCTCCAAAGGAGCTCAAATCCTTTGCTCAAGCTCTGGCCAACTACTGGATACAGAACAACATACTCTTTGTAAACCTTGGAAAGGTAGAAAGAGAGTACCTGATTCCAAAAATGGCAGATTTCAGTATCCAGGTAAAAGGAATAGAGTGGTCTGTTGCCTTCGGGATTGTAAGTAACACCCATCTTGTAATCTCGGTAAGGAATGTAGGCTATGTAAAGAGCGCAGGTCGAATAGTAAGGGATCTCTTTAAAGACATAGGAAGTGCTGGTGGTCACAGGTCTGCTGCAAAGGCTATAGTGCCTATAAAAAGATTAAAAAAGGTTATAGGAAGCACCTCACAGGCCAGTATCAAAAAATGGATTACAGAGATCTTCTCTAGAGCTCTTGTAGAGAAGACAGATAGTGACAATTAAAAACCATGATAAAGGTTGGAATACTGGGAGCTACAGGTTATACAGGAGCTGAACTGCTTAGGCTTCTTGTAAAACATCCTGAGGTTAAGATACTCTGGCTTACATCGGAGAAGTTCTCTGGAAAGAGGATCTCCGATGTATTTCCCCAGTTTCGTGGGTTTGTTGATTTAGAATGCACTAAGGTTGCACACCTTGAGGAGCTTGACACAGTAGATATAGCATTTTCATGTCTTCCAAATGGTATATCAATGCACTTTGTTAAAAAGCTAATTGATTCAGGAACCAAGGTGATTGATTTAAGTGCAGATTTTAGACTAAGAGATGAGAAGTTATATGAGAGCACATACGGGGTTAAGCACCCATATAAGGAGCTTCTTGGGGAAGCTGTGTATGGTCTTCCAGAAATCCACAGAGAAAGCATAAAAGAGGCAAAGCTTGTTACAAATCCGGGGTGTTTTTCAACCACCCTCATACTAGGGATAGCACCTTTACTTTCCGAAGGGCTTATAAATGGAGAGTTCCTGATAGTGGATTCAAAGTGCGGTATTTCAGGAAAAGGACGAGCTCCTTTGCCTACTAACCTTTTCTGTGAGGTTAAAGAATCTGTTTCAGTTCATGGATTAGAAGGACACAATCAGAAATACGAAATGGAGAAGGAAATCATTGATATAACCGGCTACTACATACCTGTTACCTTTATATCACACACAATACCCATAAACCGTGGAATCTTAACAACGGTATACGTACCGTTAAAAACGGAAAAAAACTACGAGCACATAAAAGACCTCTACAAGTCATACTACAGAGAAAGGCCGTTTATAAGAATCTACGAAAGCGGAAAGCTTCCAGAGCTTAAGAGTGTGAGCTTTTCAAACTTCTGTGATATAGGATTTGGGCTCTATGATAACGTATTTGTGTGTGTGGTTGCAATAGATAACCTTGGGAAAGGAGCATCAGGACAGGCTGTTCAGAATATGAACATAATGTTTGATTTTCCTGAAAATGAAGCCCTGAGATATCCAGGGATTTATCCATAGTAAAGGTAAAATCAGGTAATTATGAATACCATTCCAGAGCTCTTATCGGAAACCGTAGCAAAACACAAAAACAGGATAGCAATTGTTGAAGAAGGGAAAAAAGTCTCCTACCTAGAACTTCAATCCATGGTAAACAGCCTCTCCTCTTATTTGACCTCGCTTGGGGTAAAACCAGGTGACAGGGTTGCAATCCTTCTTCCAAACTCAATTGAGTTTATTGCTGGGTTTTTCAGTACAGTAAACATAGGTGCAATTTCCGTTCCAATAAATCCGAGCTACGGAGAGGAAGAGATCAGGTTCTATATATCGCACTCCATGGCAAAGCTTATACTTACAGAAGAAAGGCTAAGTAAAACGGTTGATAAGCTAAAAGGCCCTGAGAGCAAAGTAGTTGTTGTAAAGGGAGGAGAAAGAGGTCTTTTTATCTTTGAAGAGGAGAAAAAAAACAGCTTACGGGTAAGTATAAACCCACATGATGAAGCAATATACCTTTACTCAACCGGATCAACCGGGAAACCAAAACGTGTATCAAGAACGCATCTAAACATAATTGCACTTGCAAACAACCACACGGAAACAATTGGATGGTCTGAAGAAGATAGAATCTTACTCTCAATTCCCATGTCACATACCTATGGCTTTGGTAACTTCATAAGCGCTATAAAAGCAGGTGCTTGCATTTACACAGTTGAGGGATTTAACCGAAGGAAAATCTTTGATCTCATAGAGAGGGAACGTATTACGGTTTTTCCCGCTGTACCCTTCATGCTTGAAGCCCTTGCCAATACACCCTTTCCAAGGCCCATAGATTTTTCCTCTCTTAAGTTTGTTATCTCAGCAGGTGCTCCTCTCTCAAAAGAAACCTTTGAAAGGTTCTTTAAAAGATTTCAAATACCTCCCAGGCAACTTTACGGCTCAACTGAAACAGGAGTAATTGCCATAAACCTAAGCAAAGATATAGAGAACCGTTTCAGTTCCGTTGGACAACCTGTTAAAAACGTAGAGGTGAAAATCTTTAGGGAAGACGGTAGCCAAGCGGATATAGGTGAGATAGGAGAAATAGCGGTAAAAAGCCCCTCCATGACAACAGGATACCATGACCTTCCAGAAGAAACCCAAAGATCCTTTAGGAACGGATACTACTTTACGGGAGACCTTGGGAAGATAGATGAAGATGGATACATATACATAGTGGGAAGGAAAAAGCTATTTATAAACATAAGCGGGAACAAAGTTGACCCCCAGGAGGTAGAGAACGTAATATCAAGGCATCCAAAGGTCAGGGAAGTAGCTGTTGTTGGAATCAGGGAGAGAGATGAGAAAGAGGCTGTAAAGGCGGTAATAGTTCCAAAGGAAAAAATAGAGGCAGGGGAAATCTATGAGTTCTGCAGGGGTAAGATCTCGGACTTTAAGATCCCGCGTATAATTGAATTCAGAGAAAAGCTTCCAAAAAGCCCTACCGGAAAGGTACTCAGGGAAAAGCTGCGTTAAAGGGTACACAAATGAAAGAGGACATAAGAGAGAGGGTAAAAAGGGTTTTAAGGGAAAAGTTTACAGACAGCACCAAGCAGCTAGAGATAAAAGATGATACCCCTCTTTTTGGAATAGGAGTTGGTGTAGACTCGGTGGCAACCCTTGAATTTGTTATTGCTCTGGAGAATGAGTTTCAGATAAGCATAGATGAGGGCGAGATCAAGCCGCAAATCCTGGCAACTGTAGATACCATTTCCGAATTCATAGCCACACATTTTCTTAAGAAATGAAATCCAGCTAAGCCTTTGTTTTTGTTCGTTCCTTCTCCTTTAAATGCGCCATAACAGACTTTATAAACTCTTTTCTCACACGCTCACTTGCTTTACGTATTGGAGCAAGAACCATGTTTTCGTATATATCCAAAGCAGTAGACTCTAGCTTTTTATCCCCTGTGGCTCTAGCAAGTCTTAACACGGCTATAGAGTTGTAGAAGATTGACTTAAAAAGGGCACGTCTTGCATCATTTACCCTAAATTCCTCCAGAGCCTGCTGAGCCTCCAAGAGAGCATAGAACCCAACACCACAGAAGAGGGTAAGCAATCTCTTTACCTCTTCCTGGGACATACCCTCTATTATATATAAAAGAGGCGCTTCAACTATAGATTCGAGTTCGTTTCCCTCACTCCCCAGAATGTATGCAAGCTGTTTAATCTTTTCCTCATCTGCTTTAGCAAGAAGATCCATTAAAGCACTCTTTACATACTCAAAAGCAAAGCTATCCCGTATTTCATCAAGTGAAAGTCCCTCAGACTTAAGGGCCTTTATCTGAGCGAGTTTATCTACAGTGTGCTCAGGATAGTAAAGCTTGTTTTTTGTCTTTTTGCCCTCTTTTACCCTTTTTCTCGTAGGCTTTGGAATAAGCCCCAACCTGGTATAGAACCCTATTACCTTTAAAGGGTCACTTCCAAGGTCAATGTTTCTCTTTTTGGCTTCCTTAATAAGCTCCTCCACCGTCAAATCAGCCATGTTAATGGTTATACTCCTTTTAGGTATTGTTTGTCAATTGATGTTAAAGACCAGCTAACAATACAACCCAGATAGATTACCTACTGCTTCTCATTAAGCAAAGTGGTTGGTAAAGAAAGCCCAAAATCCCTGTTAATCCTCCTTACCAACTCCATTCTGGCTCTGTGGAAATCCTTAAGTTTTTTATCCTCTAGGGAATAGAGCATCTTATCGAGTAGTCGCTCTAACCTCATCTCCTCAGCAGGATTATACTTTGCCAGCACCGGTTCAAAAAGAAGGGTAAAGTAGTTTCTTCCCTCCCAGAAATGTTTTTTTAAACCTTTAAGCTCTGATTTGCTAAAACTGCTAAGTTTACTCTCAACAAACTTAAACCTCTCAATCATAAGCAAAAGACCCAGGGTTTTAATGGTTTTCCCTAAAAGCTCAGGCTCTTTTTTTGAAAAAGAGTCTTCAAGTTGTTTCTCTATGCTCGTTCCAAACTCTCCATCCATTCTCACAGCTATGGTTTTTAATCCCTCTTCAACCCTGCTAAAATCATGGTAGTGAAAATCCTCTAAGACCTCCTGTGCTTCCCTAAAAGCAAGCTCCTTATCACCTGCCTCTATCAAACCCAAAATAACCTCCATTCTTTCCAGAACAGGTGTAATCTCGCCCTCGATGCGGTGGGAAAAAGAGGAGTGTGAAGAACAGATAACAAAAAGCAGGCAAAGTAGTATAATGCAGATGCTTCTCATTTTTTAAAAAAGCACACTTACTCCACCCACAACCCCAAAGTCCGGAGTTTCACTCCCATCTGTTATACCCAGAGGGAAACCAACCTTAACGGCAATAGGCTTTCTCTCAAAGGGCACTACAATAGTTTCTGGAATCACCATAACCCTGTCTACGGTTGGTCCATCCTCTATAAACATATGTTCTGATATCAGTTCTGCAATAAGAAAAAACCTATCGGGTACGGCACGAAAAGCAACGGCTGCTCTATAGAAAACCGTATTTATAAACTCTTTTTCTTCGTCTTCTTTTCTCTCAAACCCGTAACCAAGGTTTGCGTGTACGACAAACCACCTTCCTATAAACTTTGAGAATATAAGGGTACCGGATACTGCCTGACCATCACCCAACTCAGTTACAGGTGCAAACTCTATCTCAAAAGCCATTTCCGGTATAAAATCCGACTCATCAAGAAACCTGTGCTTTATACCTATGGCAACCTCCTCTACCCCCCTTTCCTCAGTGTGTCCGTTTTCCTTTTCCGCAATAAGTGTTTCTGCCTCAAGATTAAGCTGGGTTTTTAAACCCAGGCCAAATTCTATCTCGATTGGGAGAAAGTGCTCATCCACCCGCTCACCGTTTTCAGTGCGTAAAAAGCCATAAAGAACCTGTAAGAAAAATTGCCCCCTTGGAGGGGTAGAGGTGATTTCAGTCTCAAGTGGCTCAAGTATATGAGCTGCGTAAGATAAAGATGGGAACAAGAAGAAACCAAGAAAAACGGCAAAAGATACCTTCCCTTTAGGCACAGCTAACCCCTCCTCTTTATAATTTAACCTCTTAGATTAACACCTTTGAAAAAGGTTTCATAATATGTATGTACTGTATCTATGGGGTCTTTATCCAGTTTTCTATCTTCTTTTTATACTCTTCCATAAGAGAATACACCCTGTCCTCAGTTTTAGCCTCCGCATAGAGGTGTATCATTGATTTGTACTGGTCGGGAAAGATAAGAACCCATGAGTCGTCAAAGTATATTTTTACGCCATCGAGGAAGGTTGCATTTTTACCCATAGCCTCTTCAGAGGCCTTTCGCATAACCACCCCCTTAAACTCCCAGGGACAGGGAATGGTAGCATGAAGGAAGTTTATCTTTGGAACTGCTCTGAAAACCTCAGAGAGTTTTACATCCAGCCTTGCCATAAGCTCAAGCGTTTTTGCAAGAGCAAACATACCATCGTATGCGGTTTGAAATCCCGTAAACATAAACCTTCCATCGGGGAAGCTAACAAACTTTATGCTCTTATCCCTTACAGTATCTGAGAGTGCCCTGATACTGTTTTTGGTTCTTTTTACACTAAAACCGCTCTCACCGGCAGCCTCTTCAACGTAGGAAGGCACAAAAAGTGGAACGGCAACTACACCCGAACTCTCTGCCTTAAGAACCAGATGGAAAACAAGGAAGAACGAATCCATGTCTTTATAAATCCTTCCCGTTTCATCAACTATGTATAACCTCTCTCCCCAAGGGTCCAGCCAGAAACCCGCTGTTGCATCTGTTGCTCTAACTATATTTGAGAGCAGGCCCAAGGCTCTCTCAGTATTAACCCCGTTTCCGTACTCAACAGTGTATGCATTAAGGCTTATAACCTCACACCCGAGCTCACTTAGAATAGAGGGAAAATACTCAGAAGAGGGCCCAAAAGAGAAGTCCACCACTATTCTAAATCCTTTCTCCTTTATACTCTCCCTTTTTATTGCGTTTATAAAACCTTCCCTGTAGAAATCAACTATACCGCTTAGATCCGAAATCCTTCCAACGGCCCCTTCAGAGACCCTTCGAAAGTCTTCCCGCTGGAATATCCTCTCAAAAGACTTCTCGAATGAAACAGACACCTCAAACCCATTTGAATCATAGAAAAGAATCTCGGTAACCTCAGGATTATCTAGAGAGTATCTAAAGTATACTCCCCCTACCTCACCAAAGGTCTGGAGTTTGTAACGCAGTATGGGAATGGGAATGGCCTTTAGATCCTTTACATTAACACCTGCGGAAAGAACCCCGGCAACGAAGGCACGTTTTATCATTCTTGGGGCCCTGTAGGTATCTCTACCCGTAAGAACAGAGGAACCCCTAGGGAGAAACGATGCAAAGGCTGCCCCAAGTTTTGCTGCAAACTCAGGTGTTAGCTCAATGTTTGAGAGTCCAAGAACCTTTGATTCCTCAAAAAGACTCCTTTTCCACCTCTCCCCCCATATCAAATTAGAAGACACAATAGCTCTTGACTCAACCTCTTTGCCCGGCCATATCTTTATTCCCTCCTTTAACACAGCACCATCACCGATTAAGCAGTTTTCAGAGACAACAACTCCGGGCTCAATCCTTACATCCCTTCCAATCTTTACATTGGAGCAGATAACACTTCCCTCAATTAGAGAATTTTCATCTATATACGTATCGTTCCAGAGCACACTGTTTGAAATTCTTGTTCCCTTCATAATCTGAGATCGCTCACCAATTACAGAATCCCTTATCCTCGTCTTCCCCTTTATCCTTACACCGTTTCCCAGTATAACGGTTCCCTCAAGCTCCGCATCAGGTGCTATCTCAACGTCCTCACCAAGCCATATATTCTTACCAACTATATCAAGCCTTTTTCCGGATCCCTTAACCCTTACCTTTCCGGCAAGAATATCCATGTTTGCCTGGATGTAGGAGCTAACATCCCCTACATCACGCCAGTAACCGTTTAACAGGAAGCCGAAGATGGGTTTGCCCTCACCTAAGAGTCGCGGAAACAGATCATGGCTGAAATCAAAAACCTGTTTTCCAGGTATATACTCAAGAACCTCAGGCTCCATAACGTATATCCCAGCATTTATTGAATCACTAAAGACCTCACCCCAGCCGGGTTTCTCAAGGAACTTTATAACCCGCCCGTTGTTATCTGTTATAACGATTCCAAACTGCAGAGGGTCTTTCACAGTTGTAAGCCCGATTGTAACCATTGCATTTTTGTTTTTGTGAAAATCCACCAACTCACCAAGATTCACATCGGTAAGAAGGTCTCCGCTTATTATAAGAAACGTCTCCTTTTCAGATAGGTATTCCGAAGCAAATTTTACCGCACCCGCAGTTCCATAGTCCTCAGGAGGAATTACATAAGATATATTTACACCAAAACCCTTTCCGTCTTGAAAATAGTTTTTTATAACCTCAGGTTGAAAGTAGAGCAGGAACACAAGTTCACTAATACCATGGTCCTTTAGAAGATTTACAACATGCTCAAGTATTGGTTTTCCAGCCAGTGGAAGCATGGGTTTGGGAAGTGAGTATGTAAGTGGTTTTATCCTTGTTCCAAAGCCACCTGCTAAAACGACTGCTTTCATAAACCCTTTCCCCTTTTCTCTATAATTTTTTCTATCTCTTTTAACAGATCCTCAGGATCGCTGGATTTTACAATATAGCTGTCAGCAAGCCAGGAGGTGTAGTCATTCTGAAAGGAGATATAGGCAGAGCAGAGAACAACAGGGATTTGTGGAAACTGCTTTGAAACCCTCTGAAGTATATCGAGACCACTTTCGGACCTTAGCTTTATATCGAGCACCAGAAGGTCTATGGGCTCACGGTTAAGTATGTCAAAGGTTTCTCGTGAAGACTCAGCCTCTAAGACCTCATACCCTTTCTCACTTAAGACCTCCTTGTAAACAAGCCTTACGTTTGGTTCGTCATCAACTATAAGTATTTTCCTCATCTTCTTTACCTTTCACATAGGGTAGGCTTACTGTAACCTTGCATCCCTTTCCCCTCTCACAAGAAACCTTTATATTTCCTCCCATCTTCTCGATTATCTCCTTTGATGTGTAAAGACCTAGCCCGCTCCCTATATTTTTGGTTGTAAAAAAAGGCTTAAAAAGGTTTTTCATTACATCCTCAGGAATACCAGGGCCCGTATCTGTTATACTTATCCATATAAAATCGTTCTGTACCCCAGATTCTATAAACAGCTTTCCCCCCTTGGGCATAGCCTCAATGGAGTTATTAACCAAATTCTCTATACACGTATAGAGTTGATAGTGATTTCCCAAAACCAGTGGAAGGTTCTTGGCAAGGTTAAGTCGAATCTCAACACCCTGGAGTTTTGCCTTCTCCCTTTTTTCCTGACAAAGCAGCTCAATAACCCTTGTTACATCTATATGAGATTTTTCCGATATGTACTTTGTTCTAACAAAGCATACAAAATCTCTTAGGGTGTTCTCAAGCTTTATAGCCTCCTGAAGAATGGCATCTATATACTTTGACAGACCGCTATTTGGTTGAATCTTCTTTTTAAGAACCCTTGCAAGCCCTGCAATTGCCACCACAGGGTTCTTAAAGGAGTGTATCAGCTGAAGCACCATCTCCCCGATCACAGCCTCTGACCTTAGCTTCATTATAAGCTCTTGATTCTCCCTAAGTCTTGTGTTTGCTTCTTCAAGAATCCCTATCTTTTCCTCAAGTTCTTCATATGTAAGTGCCCTCTCAAGGGCAATGGAAACCTCGGTTGCAAATATCTCCATAGCCTTTATCTCATCATGCGATACCTCCCTTCCTGTAAGAAAATTGTCAAGAAGCACAGCCCCCAAAGGGCGTCCACGGTGAGAGAAAAACGGAACTGCACAAAAAGGCACATCTTTATAAAAGGACCTTAGTACAGGAGAGATATCGTCATCAGGACCAACAACAATGGCCGTGCCGGTTTTAAAGAGCCTATTAAAAGGTTCATCCTCTATATCAAAGTCCATTACCTCAAGAACGTCTTTAAACTTTTCCTTTTCTTTGTAAAAAACATGTGGAGAAAACTTAAGGAGATCCCTTACGGTTAGGTTCTTCTCATTTATACCGTTCCAGATAGATACAGCCTCTTCAGGGCTTAGAGGGCCTAAAGCAAAATACCCTTTCAACCTACCATTGGCTGCAAGAAGAGCAAATGCCCTGTTAAAGCCCAGTCCCCCACCCGCAGTAAATGCCACAAGGGCCTTGTAGAGTATCTCATCCCTGTTAAGCACAGGTTTAAGGGAAGAAGAGAGTTTAACTAAAAAATCAAATATCTCTTCTTTAATCTCAGCAGATTTAATAAAACTGCTAATCCTCTGCTCTCTTCTTAACATTTCATCAAGCAGCACCAGAAATACCTCGAAAACGGAGTCTTTACTGTTTGCAAGCTCCTTTAAGTCTTTTCTAAGCTCTGGACAATCAATGCACTTCTCCCTAATACGGCTTTCTATGTCGCTTAAAAGATGACCCTCTTCAGGCTTTATATAAGGACAAACAGATGGGTCATCCCTTATCGTCCAGCAATACTCTTCCCCAAACCTTGCCATTGGAGTCTCCTTTCTAACAGGTTATCATTATTGACAAAGAGAGGCAAGATTATCGTTTAATAAGAACCCACTGTCTCTTCTTGCTAAACCTTCCCCAGCCGGGGACAAGAAAGATAAAGCTTCCCTCTAGTAAATTACCATTTGCCTCAAACTCTATCTTTGATTCTTTGATCCCCTTTATGTAACAGTCCCCCATATCGATGACCTCTGTGTCCCCGATTCCATACTCATCCCTAACCCCTGACTTTGAAATATCTATAAACTCATCACTCTCTATAGCCAGCGCCCTCTCCCCGCTGATTGAAGGCAAACGATTGGGGAAAATCCAGGCTTTAAAACCAGACTCCAGATTAAATATCAAATCATAATGTGGGTTGTTAGTTCTATGCCGCTTAAGAATAAAGCTACTGTGCATTCCACTCATAAATCAACCTAAGCCCTTTTAATGTGAGAAATTCATCCACCTTCTCTATGGTTTTGCTCTCAGGCGCAACAAGCCTTGCAAGTCCTCCCGTTGCAATTACCTTTGGATTCGTTCCCATCTCCTTCCTTATTCTCTCCACTATACCATCCACAAGACCTGCATACCCGTAGATGATACCGGACTGTATGCTGTGAACGGTTGTCTTCCCTATAACGGTCCTTGGAATGGTTATCTCAACCTTGGGAAGTTTAGAAGCCGCCTCAAAAAGTGCCTCAGCAGACACCATTATCCCAGGAGCTATAACACCTCCCAGATACTCTCCCTTCTCGGAGATACAATCAAACGTTGTGGCTGTGCCAAAATCTACGATTACCACGCTTCTTCTATACTCATCAAAAGCAGCCACCGCATTTGCAATTCTATCTGCCCCTACCTCCTTGGGATTATGATATAGTATGGGCATACCGGTTCTTATACCCGGTTCAACAACAATTGGGTTTACACCAAAATAAGACTTTAAAGTGGCTATAAGAACATCCAGCAAAGGTGGCACCACACAGGAGAGTATTGCTCCTCTTATGGATTTAACATTAACTCCACCTAATTCGACCAGTTTTCTTAAAAGAACTCCGTACTCATCCGATGTCTTTGTTTTATCCGTTCCAATCCTCCAGTGGCCTATTATATCCTTCCGTTTAAAAACACCAAACATTATGTTTGTATTTCCAACATCTATTGCAAGGATCATAATTAACCCCTTTCTAAGTTATTTTAATCCCCATGTCCTCCTGAGTACCCACTCAGAGGAGACAAGCAAAACAAGGCAAATAAAGACCCATGGGCTATCCCATATCCTTACTTCCCTAGAACCGGTTATAACCCTTTTTGGTTTAAGGCTAATACCTAGTTCTTTAGGGTTATCTTTAATAGTTATAAATCGCCCACCAGTTTTTTTGGATATTTCCCTCAGCAAACCAATATCGACATTTGGTCCCCTTATTTCCTTTACAGGAGGGCTAACAATGAAAAGAGTTTCATCCACCCTGTCACTACCAGGCTCCGAATTCCCCTGCACCCTTACCCTGTATACTCCGTAGCCGTAAACCTTTACCTCAGACTCAAACCTTCCCTCACCACCTTTGGCAAGCTCTACCTCGAGAGTGGAACCATCTGGACGCGTAACATACGCTACCGGTTTTGAATCAGCTTCATCGTATGCCTGCTCCCAAACCTCTATTTTTGCGTATTCCCCTGGATTGTATACTCCCCTATCGGTTTTCACCCTCAAATCCTTAAGGGAAGGATCACCTACCATCCAGAGAAGCAACCTATTCCACAAAGACTCGTAGTAGGGATAGAGATCCCCCTCTCCCCCATGTACAAAACTCCACTTCCACAAGGAATCAGAGAGGAAAGTGGCAACCTTACCAGACCCTACTTTGCTTAAAACAAGTACAGGATCACCCTGAGAGGTTTCTACAAGCGATAACGCATCCGGCTTTAATCCTTCAACCCTGCTAAGCGTATCAAGTGAAGGTAACCTCTCCCATTGCTTTTGGTTCTCTTCTTCGTTTACAAGAATCCTTGTAACTGGATGTTTGCGGCCAACTTCGGTAAGCCTTACCTTGCTTCCATCTCTGGTAACTTTTTCCTGAAATAAACCATCAACCTTAACCGGAATCAAATCGGAAACAGGCTCCGTTTCATATCCCCTAAAGAAACCACTTTCACCTCCTATAAGGACAAATCCTCCTCCATCCTTTGCAACATAATCTCTTAGCTTCTTTAGATGGTATCCGTATATTCCGTAAGGACGAAAATCAAAGTTTTGAAATATAACCACATCAAAATCCTTAAGCCCTTTATCAAAGATCTCATCAACGGGAAAGGGAATAAGGCTTAGCTCATTTTGAGAGGCAAACACAATATCTGTTGCTTCCCTCAGTATAAAAAAAGCAACCAAGTTAACACTGGGATTCCTTTTTAAAGCTCTCCTTAAAAACCTGACATCCCATGAAGGACTACCAGCAATATGGAGAACACGGATTCTATCAACTATAGCCTCTACCACAAAAGAGCTAGAGTTGTTCTCTTTTATAAGCTCACCTGAAATAACAGGGACTGAAACCGTATAGACCTTTCTTCCAACGGAATCGGGTCTTACCTCAAAACCTACCTCTACCCCCAAGGGGTTTGAAGAATCCAAAGACACATACTTAACAGCCAATATCCTGTTACCCTCACTCAGGGTCACAGGAACAGTAATAGAACCAATCCCAATTGACCTGATAACTACGTTTAAAGAGAGAGGATATCTAACAAATGCTATATCACTTACCCTTACAGCATCCACCCAGATATCTTTTATATCATCCAGCAAAACAGTGCCTACAGTATTTACCTTTGTGTAAAATGCCCCTTTTAACAAGCTATCCTTATCCTCAGATAAGGAACCACAATTGCTTGCCCCATCTGAGAAAAGAATAACTGAGTCTATCCTTTCGGGTCTTCTCTCCAGCTCCAAAAGGGCTTTAGCAATACCTGTGCACCTGCCATATGGCTTAAACTCGTCTATCAGCTCAGGTGATACAGGATACAACCCCTCATCAAACACAAAGTAGCTTAGGGTAGATTGCTTCCCCAGCTCTGAGAAGAAATCCCGGTGTTTTTTAAAAAAATCCCTTACGTAGTGGGCACGTGAGTTACCGCTTGTATCCGCAGGAAGGTTCATGCTCCATGAGCCATCAAGAAGAATAGCAATATGTGGTCTCTCTTCCTCGTATATCTCTGTTACAACGGCGAAATCAAAGAGTATCACAAGCAGAAACAAAAAACTCAAAAGGTTAAGAAAAACAAGTACAGCCTTTTTGAAGCCAGATACCTGATACCTAAAGAGCTTTAAGAAACTGTAGATGAGTATCAAAAGCAAAATAAGAACAACTACTGCCTCTACAGCCCCTGGAGGGTTTAAGAAAACAAACCTATCTGCTGTCTTCATTACAACTTAAATTTACCATATCCCGACCTCTATGATACAAGCAACCTGCCGTTATCCAACAAAAGCACATCATCAACATATACCGTTGGGTTCATAACCACACCGTCAAGATGGCTTGCAACCCTTACAGTCCCTCCCATGCTTTTATTATCACCAAACGCTATGTGTATGGTTCCCATGGCCTTTTCATCCTCCAGAACATTACCCGTAACTATAGCCTTATCGTTTGTCCCTATTCCAAGCTCAGCTACATTAAAGGCAAGTCTTCCAAAAGGCTTCATAAGAGAAAGAAGCTTATCTGCTGCTTCCCCTCCCTTTATCTCAACAGCAAATCCATCCTTTACCGTTATCTCTATTACCTCTTCCTCTAGCTTTCCAATACCCGCCATTGATCCATCTATAACAACTTTCCCCTCGGATTTCCCTTCCAGTGGAGCTATGTAACCCTCCCCCGCAGGAAGATTGCTAAAATCCCCTGGATTATGGTTGAGCCCGGTGTCTGCATACCCTTCTCTTCCTTCTATAACCAACGAAATATCTGTACCCCTTTCTGTTGTAATTCTTACCCTTGATCCGCTCTTTAAGATACTGGCTACCTTTCTACTTCTTTGAGCAATCTTGTGGTAATCGGCATTTAGAGTCCTTATCATGGTGTCTTCTGTAATTCCAGGCAAAGTGGCAATTCTAACACCACAGCTAGATGCTTTGCGTCTTGACTCAGTATGGCTAAGTGATTTAGAGGTAGGGATAAGAATGACATCCACAAGCTTCATAAGTTCTCCAACAGGCTGTGGAGGTTCCTGACCGTGTGAATCCCTTGGAATTATCTCTAAAAGCATGGCTTCGGTTCCCAACTCCTTTGCACACTCCCAAAGAACATAACCTATTTTTCTTAAGGGCTCATCAGTTATTATTAAAACCTTCTCCCCTGATTTTACCGCCATACAGTCTCTTAAAGCAATCATTGCCGCATCATAAAGAGAGCCTTTCATCTCTTATACCTCCAAAAACCTTATCTGTTAGATATAAAGATTGTACCTGAATGCAAACCACTGCACCTTTTTGAAAATATAACCCTCCTGCAGTGGATAGGTTAAATCGTGTTGATGGTTCTAAAGATTCGGGTTACAATCCTTGTGGATACATGCTAGATACGGGTAGAAACCTTTTTAAGCGCACTGGATACAATCCACCAAGGAAAGCCTGTGGGAACACCGGGGTATCAATGCAAGAGAAATGAAAGATTTAGCCACATAAGGGGAGAAAAACAATGAAAATAGGAATCGTAGCTCCATACTGGAACGATATAACAAAAAGAGAGCTTCAAGCAATAGCAAGACTTGCTGAAGAGCTTGGCTACCACTCCATATGGGTTCCAGAGATGTGGGGAAGAGATGCATTTTCTGTGCTTTCAGTTCTTGCCCTGAGCACGGAAAAAATCAAACTGGGCACAGGGGTGATCTCTGTATTTAGTAGAACACCTGCCATAATTGCTCAAACCATTGCTACACTTGATGAGATATCAAATGGAAGAATGATCCTGGGACTTGGAACAAGCGGCCCTGCAGTTATAGAGAACTGGCATGGTCTGAAATTTGAAAAACCGCTTCAGAGAACCAGAGAGTACGTTGAAATCATAAGGATGATCCTTAAAGGAGAGAGGGTAAACTACAGCGGAGATATATTTAAGCTAAAAGGTTTTCGCCTTCAATTTACCCCTCCAAGAAAAGAGATACCAATCTACATAGCCTCTTTAGGACCTAAAAACCTCCGTCTTACAGGGGAGGTAGCCGATGGCTGGATCCCCTTCTTAATACCAAGGAGTGGCTTTAAAGATGCGATAAGAGAGATAGCCTCTGGAGCAGAAGCCGTTGGAAGAAGGGTTGAGGAAATAACGGTATCCCCATACATTCCTGTCTGTATCTCAAGGAAAGACGAAGAGACCTCAAAGAAGATTGTTAAAGAGCATATAGCCTACTATATAGGAAGCATGGGAACCTTCTACTACAAGACACTCTGTAGATACGGTTTTAAAAAGGAAGCCGATAGTATACTAGAAGCATGGAAACAGGCAAACAAATCACAGGCCATTATGAGTGTGACGGATACACTTCTTAACTCCGTTGCAATAGCCGGATCACCAAAGGAAGGAAGGGAAAGAATTGAAGGGTTAAAAAAAGAAGGAATCGATTTGCCTATTCTGATCTTTCCTCCAAAGGCCTCCAGAGAGATGGTAAAAGAAACCCTTGTTTCAATTGCACTTGAGTGTCTTCTTACATAGGAATCTCTTTGGAAAAACTACAAGTACGTTTCTGATTCCATAAAGTTCCTAAGGATAGAGCCTGATTCAAGCTCCCTTAACTTTCTAAGGGCACGTCTTTCAATCTGTCTTATACGCTCTCTGGTTAGCCTATAACGACTACCGATTTCATCTAATGTATAAGACTCATCATAACCTATTCCAAACCTCATCCTCAGTATCTCTCTTTCCCTTTCATTTAAGGACAAGAGTGCCTCTTCTATTCTCTTGCTCATGTATATCTTTTCTACAATTGAGTGCGTTGAAAATCTCTCATCTGTTATCAGCTCTACAGCAGAATTTTTCCTATCATCAGAACCCAAATTCGGCGTATCCAGATAGACCATTGTTATTGATGTTGCATTAATTACCTTCTTTAACTTCTGAACACTTAGTCCTGACTCCTTAGCAATCTCCTCAACCTGAGGAACCTCACCCTTGCAGTTCTGAATTGCCCTTGCCATCTTATGTACCTTATTTGCCTGCTCAAGCACCCTGACCGGTATCCTAATAATCCTTGTTTGATCAAAAAGTGCACGTGACACACTCTGGATTATCCACCAGGAGGCGTAGGTTGAAAACCTGTATCCCTTGGTATGGTCAAACTTCTCAACAGCCTTAATAAGCCCAATATTGCCCTCCTGAATAAGGTCAGCAAGGGGAAGCCCCCTTCCCATATACTTCTTTGCTATGCTTACAACCAACCTTAGGTTTGCCTTTACAAACCTCTCTTTACATGCCTTTGCCTTTGCAGAGTAAGCTCTAAATAGAGCTGAAAGCCTCTTTATTCTTTTAGCCCTCTCTACTGGCTTTTCTCTTCCCCTAGTAGCTCCTGCTTTGGAATACTTCTCAAGAACAGCCTTTATCTCTCTAGCCTTTGCCTCATACTTTTTAATCTTAACAGATACCTCAATCTCCTCCTCTGGAGTAAGTAGGGGTTCCATTCCCACTTCTCTGAAATAAGTTTGAAGAAGCCTGTACTCTTCTTCAGGAAATCCCCTTCTTTTGCTACCCTCTTCAGCCATGCCAGCCACACTAGCTGCTAAAAAGCCAGATTCATCATCGTCTACCAAACCACCATTATCCGTAAATCCCTTACCAGGGACAATGCCAACTGCCTCTGCTATGTTTTGTTGTGCCATTCTAACTACCTCCAGGTCTTGTGCCACGATAAAGCTTATAGCAATATTTGTGCCATATTTAAGAGCCCGATTTAACCACCTGGAAATACTCATAAAATAAAGAGTCTTAGCCACACACTGAAACACCCGAGGGTTGAAAATAGGGAAAAGGGTGACAAATTTTGTCCCTGCTTTGCTTTTATTTAGAGATTGACAAGGCATCAATTTGGAGTATATATAAGTAAAACCCCTTAATAAGGAGGTACTTTAGAGATGACCATTAAAAGGATTTGCTGGGATTGTCCGGATGCACCTGTTCGTGAGTGGAGAGTGGTATCTGAGGGCAATGGAAGAGAAGGACACCTGTTTAAGATAAGTTGTCCTGCATGCAAGAAGGAAACCAGGGTTTTTGGATGGATGATTGGTTGTGAATGCGAATCCTGTAAATCTCAGGTTATAGGAGCAGCAAAATAAATTAATGAGGGTACTAATTACAGGTGGGGCCGGTTTTATTGGTTCGTGGGTTGCTGAAGCGTTTTTAAAAAACGGATACGATGTTCTCGTACTAGATAACTTATCTACAGGAAAAGAAGCCAACGTACCCAAAGGAGCCAGTTTCCTTAAAGGGGATATAAGGGATTATAAATTAGTGGAAGGGGTTTTTTCTGACTTTAAGCCCGATATCGTAAACCACCACGCAGCACAGATAAATGTAAGATACTCTGTAGAGAACCCGATTTTCGATGCGGAGGTAAACATAATAGGGACAATAAACCTCCTTGAGCTCTCAGTAAAACACGGTGTAGAAAGGTTTATATTTGCATCAACCGGTGGTGCAATATACGGGGAACCCTCTAAATTACCAGCAGATGAAACCACTCCTCCCGTACCAATTTCCCCTTACGGTGTTTCAAAGTATTCAGTTGAAACCTATCTTGGCTACTACAGGACAGTGCATGGTCTAAACTACACTGCTCTTAGATATTCCAACGTATATGGTCCCAGACAAAACCCTCATGGAGAAGCAGGGGTGGTTGCCATTTTTTGCAGTAGAATACTCCAGGGAAAACCCTGTTTGATTTACGGAGATGGAAACCAGACAAGAGACTATGTTTTCGTTGGAGATGTAGCAGAGGCAAACCTTAATGCACTTAAAGCCCCGGGAGGGATCTACAATATTGGAACAGGTAGGGAAACATCCGTAAATGAACTCGTAAGCGTGCTAAAAAAGGTTGTGGGTAAGGACTTCAAAACAGATTATGCTCCACCGGTTCCAGGAGAGGTTCGTCGAATCTCTCTTGATATAGGGCTTGCAAAAAGGGTTCTTGGATGGTCTCCTAAAACAGAGCTGGAAGAGGGCTTAGCGCTCACATGGGACTGGTTTAAAGAGAAGATAACAGAGCAATGAACTTTCAGGAGCTTACGCGCATAAGCAGTGGATTTGCCGAGGCAAGGATACTTCAGGTTTCTGTAAAGCTTGGTATCTTTGATGCAATTAAGGAAGAAGGGAGCTCCTCAGAAGAGATAGCAAGAGCTATACGTACGGATCCCAGAGCAACAGAGCTTCTTCTAAATGCCCTTGTAGCCCTTAAGATACTCGAGAAGAAAGAGAAGAAATTCTTTAATACTGAGGTCTCCGCTAAATACCTGGTAAAAGCCTCGCCTAGATACCTTGGTTACATGATACTGTTTGAGGAAAGCCTATGGGGTACCTGGGAGAAACTTGAAGACTCCATTCGTACCGGACAGCCCGCAAGGCCTTCTGATATGTTCCAAAGCAGAGAGGAGGAAACACAAAGGTTTATAATGGCTATGCACTCACTTGTTAGGGCACGTGGGGATGCAGAGAAGATGTGTGAGATAATTGATTTCGGAGCCATTAAATCACTTATAGACATAGGCTCCGGGCCCGGAACCTATCCCATAGAGTTTATAAAAAAACATCCGCATCTCAAAATCACCATTCTTGATTTACCAAACACACTTAAAATCACAAGAAAGATTCTAAAGGAAGAAGGGGTACTTGACAGTATAGAGATAATAGAAGGTGACTATAACAGAGACCCTATACCAAGTGGCTTTGATATGGCTTTTCTCTCCAACATTATACACAGTGAGGATGAGGAAACAAACCGACAACTTATTAAAAAGATATACGATTCGTTAAATAACAATGGGCAGATAGTAATTAAAGACCACATACTTGATGATACCCTTACAAACCCACCTGTAGGGGCGATATTTTCCATACTTATGCTCCTTGTAACGAGGGGAAGAGCATACTCCTTTGGAGAAGTTAAAAACTGGCTGGAAGAGGCAGGTTTTAAAGAGATAGAGTGGAAAAAGCTAGAGCCCCCTTTGACGTCCTCTCTTGTAATCGGTTACAAGTAAGCAATTGCAGAGCAGAGTATGGCTGGGTATGATTTAAATATATATACGGAGGACAGGTAGAGATGAAGGAGAAAGCCGACTTACTCTTTGATGTTAGAGTTGTTGAAAGGAATATCCAAGAAGGGATAATAACAAGGGAAGAATACGAAGAATACTTAAGGAAGCTCCCCGATGTCTCAGACAAAGGTTGTCCTCTGATAATAGAAGATGAAGAAAATAGGGAAACACAGGAAGAGATCAGATGAAATGGAGTTACAAGGTAATTCCCGTAGATGAACTTATACACGAATACGCCGACCATGATATAGCAGTCTCAAAAGAGGCAGCTGCAAGAAGGAGAGCAACACTTGCAACAGGCTTTGAACAGAAACTAAACCTGTTTGGAGAAGACGGATGGGAACTTGTAGCCATACTGGGGGAATTCGGGGTATTTAAGAAACCAAGGAATGAGTAGTTTTGCCTTTTAGCAAAAACCAGCCAGCATGAAAAAAAGTAAGGTATTAGGTTTTTTTTTCTTCTCTTCTTAGCCACCCTTAATAGAGGAATGGCACTAACAACCACGGTTGAAGTGGAAGAACCTATCCAAGGAAGGGTTATATCTGATATAAGGGCACTAGTACTTTCAAGGGCCTTAAAGACAGCAATAGAAGAGGCAGCCTTAAAGATAGAGCCCGATTTAACAGGTGTGGATTTAAAAGAGCTGTTAGATGCAAATCCAACGGATTACGTAAGGTCCTACAGGATTCTCAGTGAATATCTGACAGAAAACTCCTACAGAGTTTCCCTAGAGGTAGAGCTTGACCAAAAAAAAATCGAAAGCTTGATTGAAGGTAAAGGTTTAAAAGCAAAATCCGGGTTCCAAGTATCAATAACCACAAGGGAAGAGCCAGATAGCAACCCAGTAGTAAAGGCCATAGATTTGTCTGAGATAAAAGGGGAAATCACTAGGTTATTTAAGGAAAACGGGTACAAGGTGGTAAAGAACGGAGATATAAATCTGGATGTCTATGTGAGTGTAAAGACAACAACAACCTTCGAGAACACACCAACCTACAGCGCACTTGGAAAGGTGCATATTAAGGCCTTAAATAGAAAAAATGAGCAAATAGCCGAGATAACCCAAAGCTCCTTTCAACAAGGCTATACCCTTGAAACAGTAGCCCTATCCGCTCTAAAAGAGGCTGCACAGAAAGCAGCAGAAAAGATGGTCATCCAGCTTGGTGGAAGCAATCACACACAAGGGGAAGAAAACAAGACCATTGAGATTCTGTTTTTGGGATTTAGAGATTACAAACAATACGAGCAAATAGATGATATACTAAACAAGGTAATACCGACAGGAATAGCTAAAAGGATAATTGGAAGCGGCAACAGGGCCTCTTTCTTTACCGCATCAAACACAACCCCAGACAAACTTGCCAAATTAATCTCGCTTGAGCTGATCTCCAAAGGCCTGCCCTTTAAGCTTAAAGACGTTTACACAGATAAGATAGTGTTTGGTATGGAACAGTAGAGAGCTACTCCCACTCTATTGTACTTGGTGGTTTGGTTGATATATCATATACTACCCGGTTTACCCCCTTAACCTCGTTTATTATGCGCACAGAAACCCTCTCAAGCACCTCGTAAGGGATACGAGACCAGCTAGCTGTCATTCCATCAACACTCGTTACAGCCCTTAGAGCGATAACGTTTTCATAAGTTCGCTCATCCCCCATAACCCCAACTGTCTTAACGGGTAAGAGAACGCAAAAAGCCTGCCAGATCTCGTTGTATATACCTGCTTTTTTTATCTCCTCAATGAATATAAAATCCGCAAGTCTAAGGGTATCGAGCTTCTCCTTTGTTACCTCACCTATTATCCTTATAGCAAGCCCAGGTCCTGGAAACGGATGTCTCTCAAGTATCTCCGAAGGTAAACCAAGCTCACGTCCCACCTCTCTTACCTCATCCTTAAAAAGCTCTCTAAGTGGTTCTATAAGCTTTAGATTCATTCTCTCAGGCAATCCACCAACGTTGTGGTGAGTTTTAATCTTTGCCGAAGGCCCCTTTACACTTACACTCTCTATAACATCGGGATAAAGGGTTCCCTGGGCAAGAAACTCTACCCCCTCGATCCTGGATGCCTCCTCCTCAAAAACCCTTATAAACTCCTCCCCTATTATCTTGCGCTTAAGCTCCGGATCCTCGACTCCCTGAAGTCTCTTTAAGAAACGACTACCTGCATCCACATGGATCAGGTTAAGATCCAGGTTTCTAAAGGTTTCTACCACCTGCTTTGCCTCATTTAGCCTAAGAAGTCCAGTATCAACAAATATACAGTACAACCTATCAGGTATTGCTCGTTGAACTATAAGGGCAGTAACAGCAGAATCAACACCACCCGATAAAGCACAGATTACCTTTGAACTCTTACCTACCCTCTCTCTTATGTCTCTTATCACACCTTCTACAAACGACCTTGCTGTCCATCCACCCTTACACCCAGCAATCTTAAAAACAAAATTTGAGAGTATTTCCTTACCAAACTCCGTGTGAATAACCTCAGGGTGGAACTGGGTACCAAATATAAGACGCCTCTTATCCCGCATAGCGGCTACAGGAGAGTTTTCACTGTATGCAATGGAGACAAACCCTTGGGGAAGCCTAAGAACCCTATCACCGTGTGACATCCAGACCTTTGTTTTTAAAGGGATACCTGAGAAGATATCGGAGTTATCCTTTACCTCTAGCTCTGCAGGACCAAATTCACGCCTGCTGGAATGCTCTACCTCTCCTCCCAGGATATGGGCTATAAGCTGCATACCATAGCATATCCCCAGAACCGGAATGCCAATAAAGAGGATCTCGGGATTAATAGAAGGAGCATCCTCATCCCAGACACTTGCTGGCCCACCGGAAAGGATAATGGCCTTTGGAGAAGCTTTAAGGATATTTTCCAAACTGGTGTTAAAAGGTCTAATCTCAGAGTAAACCCCAAGCTCCCTTATTCTCCTGGCAATAAGCTGTGTGTACTGGGAACCAAAATCAAGGACTAAAATGGTCTCACGCATTTTACTTAAAGGGTGCTAAAGACAGACAAAATCACTCTATGCTGTAGTTTGGAGCCTCTTTAGTTATTATAACGTCGTGAACGTGGCTTTCACGAAGACCAGCATTTGTAACCTTTATAAATCTTGCTTTCTTTCTCAGTTCTTCTATGGTTCTACATCCAGTATATCCCATACCTGCTCTCAGACCGCCAACAAGCTGATAGACAATACCGTTTAGGGGGCCTCTGTAAGGAACCCTTCCCTCAATCCCTTCAGGAACCAGCTTTGACTCTATCATCTCATCCTGGGCGTACCTATCACGGCTTCCTTTCCTCATTGCCTCAAGCGAACCCATACCCCTGTACACCTTGTAGGTTCTTCCCTGATAGAGTATAACCTCACCGGGGGCTTCATCCGTACCTGCAAAAAGATTACCGATCATAACAGAATATGCCCCTGCTGCAATTGCCTTGGTTATATCTCCCGAATACTTTATGCCCCCATCTGCAATAACAGGTACATCGTATTTCTGAGCTACCCTGCTAACATCCATTATGGCTGTAATCTGTGGAACACCTATCCCAGCAATGATTCGCGTTGTGCAGATAGAACCAGGTCCAACACCTACTTTAATAGCATCTGCCCCAGCCTTAATTAAGGCCTCAGCCGCCTCTGCAGTTGCAATATTTCCGGCAATCAACTCCACCTTTGGAAAGTTAAACTTCGTAGAGGACACAGCATCAAGTACCCTTTTTGTATGAGCGTGAGCGGTATCTATCACTATAACATCACATCCAACCCTTAGCAGGGCATCTACTCTCTCTTCCCTATCCACACCAACCCCCACTGCTGCTCCACACCTAAGCCTTCCCATCTCGTCCTTGCAGGCATTGGGATTCTTCTCTATCTTCTCTATATCCTTCATGGTTATAAGCCCACGGAGTCTGAATTCATCATCAACAACTGGTAACTTTTCTATCTTGTACCTGTGCAGAAGCTCCTTCGCTGCCTCAAGTGTTATTCCCTCCTTAACGGTAACGAGTCTCTCCTTAGGGGTCATGAGTCTATCTACTCTGAACTCGAGATTCTTCTCAAATCTCAGGTCCCTATGGGTAATGATACCAAGCAGCCTCCCATCTTCTTCAGTTACAGGAAGACCTGTTATGTTGTGCTTAACCATTATATCCAGAGCATCTTTAACCCTGTGATAGGGGCGAACCGTAAGAGGGTTAACTATCATCCCGCTTTCATATTTTTTAACCTTCTCAACCTCAGCCACCTGAGTAGGGATGTCCATGTTCCTGTGTATTATACCTATCCCTCCCTCCTGAGCTATTGCTATAGCCGTTCTTGCCTCAGTTACGGTATCCATAGCCGCACTGATAAGGGGTATATTAAGCTTGATATTTGGAGTAAGGTATGTTGATACGTCAACCTCGTTTGGAAGGACCTCGGAATAAGCGGGAAGTAAAAGGACATCATCAAAAGTTAAACACTCACGGATTGTATCCTGCAACATGGCTTCTTCCTATCTTCTTTTGGTTCTTCCCCTCTTTCCCTGAAGAGCCTTTACCTGAACTGAATCCTTTTGCGTCTTGGATGAGGTAGCAATTGATTTTGCTGTCGGAACGGATATTAGCTTTACAGGGGTCTTAACTATCTCCAATACCTTCTTTCTCATCTCAGGAAGGGTTACACCAAGTTCGATTTCTATTTCCTGTTCATTATCACCCAAGCTTACAAACACCGGTAAAACACCAACATAGGTTTTTGAATCCACACGCTCAAAACCCAAAGCCTTTAGGATTTTTTTCTGCAATGCTGGAAACTCTAGGATTGCAATTTCAGCTGTCTCCTGTGGCAGCAAACCGTCCTGACTAACGCTTATCTTAAGACGGGTAGATTTCATAATATATAACACCCCCTAATTAAATACGCTGCTAACAGCTTACCTGCCATCCTCCATCACAACTCAAAAGGGGTTAAAAAGCTTATTTAAATAATTTTAATTAAAATACAAAAAATAGCAAGTAATCAACTCAGTAACCAGCTACCTCAAAACCAAGAACCTTTATCTCATGCTTTAATCCCAAGACCTTAGTTCGTGAAGGAAACACAGAGAAGAAAGGCACCGACTCTCCAGGCTCCACAGCATAGTTAAGACCTGCAAGTTTTCCCGGGTTACGATAGTCTATATCTCCGTTTCTTCTGTTTAGTCTCAAAAGTATATCCTCAAGCGGAAGAGTCTTAAGCTCATCCTGTGTAAAGGTGTTTCCTGCATAGAAAACCTGCTCAAAGAGAAGATCTTCTCCGCTTTTAAACCTGCTTTGAAGCTTTATGTAGTTTATAACCTTATTAGAGTTATTAACCACATGTCCGCTAACAACATACATAAACCCGTTTCTTGTACTGATCCACCTTCCAGATTGATCAGTTACCCTAACCTCATTCCTAGAACCTAGGAAATATTCAGCTATAGGAAGCATCGAAATATAGGTATTTATCTTCTCCCTAGGGAAAACATTAAAACCAAAAAGCACATAGACAGCAGAAACCAGAGATACAAAAAGAACCAGAATAAAAGCCAAACGGGATAAAATCCTGCTTTCTTTACTCCTTTTTACGTATCCTCTGGTGGTTTTCCTCTTTATATCCGTTTGCGGCTCTATCTTAACCGAGAGCTCTCCTCTATCCCAAAGAAGGTCAGGTGCCCTTTGCTTAAGCTTAACCCTTTCTACCCTTTGTATTTCTCCATCGCCCTCTTCCACCCTATCTATAGGTATATCGATGCTGTCTTGAGATTTTCCCCTACCTTCAAAATCAAGCTCTAATCTCTCTGGAGACACCTGTAGGGGTTGTGTCTCAAGGTTATCGTCCTCTTGCTGGGTACCTTCGTTTGATCTTTCAACAAAGGCAGTGTCGGATAATCTAAACCTCTCAATATCCAAGCTATTCCAGTCAAAAGATGGTTCCTCCTCTCTTTGTTCGTTCCCATCTATGTTATCGAGGCCAAGGCTTGGCTCAGGTTTAAACTCAGGAGGAGGTTCCTGTTTTTTTTCTACAAAGAAAACATTTCCGCACTTTGAACACCTAACCCTATTACCAGGCGGCTGTATCCGGGAGTCATCAATCCTGAATTTTCTCCTACACCTCTCACACTGAATTATCATAGCTTATCAGTGACAACTTAATTACAAAAGAAAACTTACTTCCTTCTTTATTTTCAGTCAAGACAGCCATCACCAATGAATTAATGGTGTGCAGGACATAAAAGTTGCAAAAGAAAACTCACTTATGTAAAATTAAGGTTGAGTAAAAATAAACGGAGGTTAGGTTGGATAATGGCAGAGCTTAATCCTTTTAAAGCACTTAAAGAAGAAATGGATAAGCTCGTTATAGGACACGAGGAAGTAAAAACAGCGCTTCTTCTGGGTGTAATATCAAGAGAGCATATATACATAGAAGGCCCTCCTGGGACAGCCAAAACCATGCTTGCTGAAACCATAGCAAAGGCTGCCCAGCTAAAGTTCTTCTTCTACCAACTCCACAGAGATACAAGGCTTTCGGAGTTGGTTGGGGATCTTGTGATTTCAAAGGAGATAATGGATACCGGAGAGATCATAAAGCAAAGGATTTTAAGGGGAGGGATACTTACTGCAGAAATATGCCTTCTTGACGACATATCACGTGCCCCAGGAGAGTCTCTGAACGTACTACTTAGAATCCTAAACGAAAGGAAATTCGGCGAAGAACCAATTCCTCTTCTTACAGCAATTGCTACAAGTAACCCTACTGCTGACGAGTACTATAATGAGCCACTGGATCCTGCAAACCTCGATAGGTTTGTCCTTCAGATAAAAGCTCAAGGACTTTCCTATGGTAGGAAGTGGGATCAGGCAAGAGAGGTAATAAGGCTCTACTCACAAAAACCCTTTGAGGACAACGTTCCTGTAAGGGTTAGTAGGAAAGTCCTTGATGAGTACTACGACAAGTTAAGCAGGGTAGAGATACCTTCTGAGGTTCAGGAAGGGCTTACAAACTTCGTTGCCACTCTCATTGAGGATTACGGTCTAAACGAATCAAACTCTCTTATCTCCGATAGAACCTTCTTTGTAAAGTCTCTAAAGATAATAAGGTCTCATGCTCTTCTTCACAACAGAAACCGTTGCACAGTAGAAGACCTACAGGCTCTAAAATACATGACAGCTTTTCGTATTCCCGAGGAGATCTTCCTTAAAATTGATGAGATTATAGAAGATGCGGTCTCTAAAAAAAAAGCCCTTCGAGACTCAAAGAGCACTATAGAGCCGCAGACATCTGAGTTTGACCGAAACGTACCACGGGAACAGCAAAACCAGAACCTCGGACAGGAAGGTAGAGAGGATTCTTCTAACCAGGATCAGCTCTCAGAAGCAAGAAAGACCTTTTTCCAGGCCTTAAAAGAGCTTAAGGACAACCTTGCCAAGGAAACCAACGGAAGCATGAGCCTTAACGTTGACCAGAAGCTAAGGGATCCTGCAAACGGTCAGGCCAGGGAAGAAGGGCAACATCAGGGAGATAAAAAGGATAAGCCATCTCAGAAGGTATATGCCAGCAAATCCCCCTATGCAGGGGCTGAAGAAGACTACTGGATTGGGGGAAAGAAAAACCTAGAGGCAGCAGAGAACGTAAAGATAATAATGAAGGTTCTTGAGGGTAATATACAAAGAAATATAGCCTTTGATGCCCCACATCCTGGAGGACAACCAAGGAGATGGAAGAGGATGAATTACTTCTCTGAAATTGAGGATGTAGATCCACTCGAAGGTGTAATATGGGCACAGCACACAACACCTAACCTCCCCCGAGTCCATAAGCGAGAAAAAGAAACAATGGGTGGAGAGATTGCTATCCTCAGGGATGTAAGCACATCCATGATGGGGGTATACAGTGAGTGGTCCTCTTCAGTTGTACGGGGAGTTGTGGAGCTTGCAAGAGCAAAGAAAATGAAGGTTGGGTATATAGAATTTAACCACCGCTCTTACAAATACAAACGAAACGGAAAGTTCTTTACCCGAGACTATGCCTGGATTCTTGAGCTTGCATCTAGAACGGAGTGTTCTGGGAACACAAACTATGAGGATGCACTTAAGGATGCCCTCTCAGAGTTTAAAGGAAGAGGTCAGAGAAACAAGCACATTCTGTTTATTACGGATGGAATTCCTACCTCCGGAGAGTGTGAGGTTATAAACGAAAGGATAAGAGCAAGAAAGCTTGGTGTCTGTATCCACTCTATATTTATAGGTTCTAAGAACTATCCAAAGATCCTTCAAAAGATATCGGAAGAAACCTGTGGTGCACAGTTTATAGCATCCCGCGGGAAAGATGGGGTAATCAGGATAGAAAGAAGGGAAAAAAAGCTCTTTAACGAAAATAATTCCTCTGTGAGCAAACCCAGGGTTGACCCATTTAGCAATGTTTTCTCTAGGTAATTAGTCAACGGCTTGGCTGGGTTGTTTCTGATACCGATTTACAGCCTTTAGGTGATCCTTGTAGTTAGAAGAGAAATGATGGGTACCGTTCCCATCTGCAACAAAGTAGAGATAATCAACATCCGCAGGGTTTAGAGCAGCCTTTAGAGATTCCTTCCCAGGGTTTGCTATGGGGCCTGGAGGAAGCCCTGAAACCACATATGTGTTGTAGCTGTTTTTGATTTGCAGATGCTCTTTTTTTAGGTTTCCATCAAACCTATCCCCGAGTGCATATATAACGGTGGGATCGCTTTGGAGCTTCATGCCACGCCTTAAACGGTTATAAAAAACCGCTGAAATTAAGGGACGCTCCGAATCAATTGCTGTTTCCTTTTCGATAATTGAGGCAAGTACTACAATCTCCCTATCACCAAGCTCAACAGCCTTAGAGCTCGATTTTAAGGAAGTATAAACCTGCTTAAACCTTGAAACCATCATGCGAATAAACTCCTCAGGGGTTATTCCCTTTGTATAAAAATACGTATCCGGAAACAAATACCCCTCAAGGCTATCTATAGAGGGGTCCCCTAAAAGGTTTTCAATAAGCTCTTTATCTCTTGCTTTTGTTACAAACTCTTTACCTGATAAAACCCCTTTTTTCTCCAGTAGCTCACCTATCTCGTACATGGTTAACCCTTCAGGTATGGTAACCTTTCGTATGATAACCTCTCCTCTTACAAGTTTTTCAACGACCTTGGCCATAGAATCGGTAGCAAGAAACCTGTATTCCCCAGCCCTTAACCCTCCGTGTTTACCCCTGAGGAATACATAGGCAATAAACAGTCTCTCGTCTTTTATAACCCCTGATTCCCTAAGTATATGGGCTATGCTTTTTAGTCCAGTTCCCTTGGGGATGTAAACCTCCTTTTCCTTTCCTGACTGGTAAAAGTAAACAAGGTAGGTAAACCAGAAAGAAACCAAGACCAAAAAAGCAACTATAACCCCGGCACCTATAAAAAAAACGCGTTTTCTAAAAAGCCTCAATTCCCAACCTCTTGTCTTGACTTGGCTTTAAAAACAACCACCAGATCATCTCTATGTATTACCTCGTCTCCGTACTTGTATCCAAGAATACCCTCTATATCAGAGGTTTTAACCCCTATTATCTTTCTTATCTCATCTGAGCTATAAGAGACAAGTCCCCTTGCGACCTCAACTCCACTTTCATCAACGCATCTAACAGGGTCCCCTATATCAAAATCCCCTCTTACCTCCTTCACACCGGAAGGAAGAAGGCTCTTTCCGTATAGAGAGATCGCATTCTTTGCTCCCTCATCTATAACTATTTCTCCAGCAGGCTTAAGCGTAAACGCTATCCAGTGCTTTCTTCCCCTTAGCCTCTCCTTTGCGGGAAGAAAAAGCGTTCCCACCTGCTTCCCGGCAAATATATTGCGGAGTGTGGATTTTTTCTTACCATTTGCAATGATGGTTGGAACTCCAAAGGCCGCAACAGTCCTTGCAGCCTCAATCTTGGTTTTCATCCCCCCGGTAGTAGTTCTTCCGATTGTATCCCCGGCTATCTCCTTAACATACTCATCTATCTCTTCTATCGTTGAGATTAAAGTGGCATCAGCATAGAGCCTTGGGTCCTTACTGTAGAGTCCATCGATATCCGTAAGAAGTACAAGCAAATCTGCCTCTACAAGGGTTGTAACAAGTGCAGCAAGGTTGTCGTTATCACCAAGCATGATCTCTTCAACTGCCACACTATCGTTTTCGTTAACTATCGGGATTACGTTCATCTTAAGGAGGGTAAGAAGGGTTTTTCTGGCATTTAGGAATCTCTTTCTTGAAGAGAACCCATCATGGGTAAGGAGTATCTGAGCAACCTTTTCTCCAAACAAGGAAAAAGCCATCTCATAGTACCACATAAGCGTGCTCTGACCACATGCAGCTATAGCCTGTTTCATAGAAATCTCCTGAGGCTTTTCCTTTAGTTTAAGTTTTTTCATACCTGCAGCTATTGCACCTGAAGAAACCAGAACCACATCCACTCCCCTGGACTTAATCCCTGAAACCTCTCTTGCAATCTCATCAAACATGGTTTCTGAGATCTCCCCGTACTCGTTGGTAAGAACGCTGCTTCCAACCTTTACAACCACCCTTTTTACGCGCTTTATTAGAGATGCTCTATCAACTCTTTCCATAGTTAACATAGAATATAATACCAGTTTGGTAAGTAAACCTTAAAAGACTTTACCCTTCCTTGACAACACATACGTGTCTGGCTATGCTTTAAAATACAAAGCGGGAATAGCTCAGTTGGTTAGAGCGTCTCCTTGCCAAGGAGAAGGTCGCGGGTTCGAATCCCGTTTCCCGCTCCAATGATTTCAAAGACTTACATTTAATTCTTCTTCGTATATACTGCTAGAGGTGTCCAAGGAGGTGTCTATAACCGCTCTGTTTAAACGTTCCTCAAGCTTTCCTATAGCTGTTCTCTTTGCCTCTTCTCTTGTGTGGCTGTAACGCTTAAGCATCCGGATATCCTTGTGCCCACTAAGCCCCATAACGGTTGTTGGATCTTCTTTCTCTCCCACAATAAGATTTGATACGAAGGTATGTCTAAGATCATGGAACCTGCAATGTCCTATCCCTGACCTTCTTAAAGCTGTATTCCATGCCCTCTTCCATGCCGTTGGATAAGTGTAGGGCTTCCCCTCATGAGTGGTAAATACATACTCACTAGTTGTCTTTTCCCTAAGCTCTCTTAAGGTATCCATTAAGGGTTTTGCTATAGGAATTGCCCTTGATTCGTTGTTTTTGGTCTCTTTCACATAGATATATCCACGCTCAAAATCAACATCACTCCACTTAAGCTTTGCTATCTCCCCCCTTCTCATTCCTGTTAGATAAGCACAAAGTAGAATATGATCATTATCAACCTTTCTATTCCTCTGGAACTGGAATACTTTATAAAAGTGTTTACATGGCTTTTTCCCCTCTTATAATCCGGGCATGTAAATGAAATGATGTTAGGGCTTATTAATTTACACTAAACATTTCATTTGAATTAATCCTTATTTTACTCCTTTCTCTTCTCATACCTTGTCCTATCGGCCATATCGTTACATCTAGTATTCTTCAACTTACTTATTACTGGTTTTATCTAGTACAGACAGTGTGTAGTAGTACAAGGTGGTTAATGGGACAGAGGGGGATAAAAGAGGGAATTAACCCTATTTATACTCGAAAGTGAAACCATATGTTAATCATAGTAAAATAAGTTTGCTCTGTTGCAAAGATATTTATAAGTAGCCTCCTTACTTAAAGGTATAAAATAGATATGAGCTATAAAACCTTAAGGAGACAAGAAACGTTTATAAACCATTCTAACACCAGAAAGAAGAAAAAGGAAGGTAGATACAAGAGGTTTTTAAGGGTGGCGTATTTTGTAGCAAGACAATCACTTCCAATGTATTCACATAAGAGGTAATGGAAAGTGGTTTTGATGGAAGAGGGAATTGCCATTTTGGTTTTCCAAATCATCTAAATCAATTAAAAATGATATTTGAAACAGAGCAATTAATCTTAATAAGAGTGTTTATCACTTCTTCCCTCCCAGAGGTTATTGATAGTCAATACCTACTCTACCCTCTGGGAAATCCTTTTGATTACGGATCAGCTAAAAAATCTATTGTATCTAAGTTCCTCTCTATTTTAAAATATCCCTAATAGCACCCTTTATTGGAAAAAGGAGGGTATCATGAAAATTGCAAGTAAGGTTTTTATAATATTACTTATAACTGTATTAGTACCCGGATTAAGCCTTTTTATTGCATCCAGAGTAGAGGCAAATAGCTCTAATATAATAGTATCACCAGCCAATATGCAGGGTTGGTTTTTTCTTAAGGAAACTGGAACCACAGGTACCGGCCAGATGGTTCTTGGACCAGGAACACCACCGCTTGGTGCAGGAAGTGCTCAGTTGACAGTTCAGAATACAAGTGATGGAATGGCATTGGCAAGGGCAGGATGGAACGGTATACGCCTGGACCAGATAACAAAGCTTGAATACAGTACCTATAGAACATCTGGAGCTAGCCCACTGGCTATAAGCCTTCAGTTTAATATTGATAATGATGTTACAGATGGTGATAACAGCTGGAAGGGTCGCCTGGTTTTTGAGCCCTACTATACAGAGACAGTGCTTACAGGTGAGTGGCAAACCTGGGATCCTATGACACAGGGTAAGTGGTGGGGAACAAGGAGTCCTATCAAAGATACATGCCCTATTTATAATCCCTGTACATGGGACGAAGTCTTAAATGCATTCCCCAATGCTGGTATCCATAACATATTTGGAGCCATTCTTTTTAAGGCAGGAAGCGGTTGGGATGGATTTGATGGAAACGTTGATGCATTTACAATAGGTATTGATAGTGTTGAAACCACTTATAACTTTGAGCCCGTTTTAAATGTGCTAATTGACATAAAGCCAGGAAGCTTTCCAAACAGCATAAATCCAAGGAGCAGGGGTGTAATTCCTGTAGCCATTCTTACTACAGATACATTTGATGCTGCAGATGTAGATCCTGATACAGTTTTATTTGGTAAAACCGGAACTGAGGCATCCCCTCTACATTATGCTTTAGAGGATGTTGATTCAGATGGAGATATGGATCTTATTCTCCATTTTAGCACTCAGGATACAGGGATTGAGTGTGGAGATACTACTGCATCACTTACTGGAGAAACCCTTAATGGGGAGGTAATCAAAGGGTTTGATTCTGTTAAGACAGCTGGGTGTAAGTAAGAAGGGAATAATATAAAGCAGAGGTTAATATTTATGCTGGATTGAGAGTTAGAAAAGTATATATGAATTAATAGTAAATAATTTTCTATTTTCATAGCAACTTAACTCTCAAGCCATGGAAGAGCTCAATAAACTTATTGGCTTAAATTCTGGAGGTGATAAGTTATGGAGATAGTAAAAAAAGATGAGCTTTTAAAAATTGTAGAGGAGTTCAAACAAAATTATCCCAACACAGAACAAGGGAAAAAGCATTTAGAAGCATACAACAAAGAAAGAGAAGAGGTAAAAAGAATCTTTAATCAGGTTAAAGAGAAGAGAGAACATGGAGAAGATATAACAGAACTTGTTTTAGATCATTTACTTCCAATAAAAAGAAAATCTGTATTTCCTGCTGGTTTTAAGACAATAAAGGCTTTCTATAAAAAATCCGGAAAAACTCTAAATGATGAAGTTTTACCTAAACTGGCAGATGCTATTTTCAATCTTATAAATGAGTTGATAAACAGCCCGGACAATCCGGATAGACAAAAAGAAATTATAAGCACTTTTATATCAAGTCCCTACTCACATGGTCTTCAATCAGGCATAATCTCCCCTGTTCTTTACTACATTGAACCAAAATATCTGCCTATTAACAGCAAAACAGTGGATACAGTACAATTTATTTCCAGAGAATTTATGAATGAAGAGATTCGCTTGTCTTCCAAACTTGAGGAATACGTTAACAATAACTTGAAGCTAGAGCAATTTCTTAAGGAGCTAAGCAAAGAAGTTCCAGATTTTGAAGAGTTTGAAATATTTGATATGTTCTGCCACTGGATGTGTGACAAAAATTTGGGAGGTTATGCAAGAAAAGTTGTCTATGTTCCACATGAAGAAAGAGAAGCCATTACTCTCGCTCAAACCACAGATGACCCTAAGGTTTTAGAAGAACTCTATAAGCAGCATAAGAAAAAACCAAGAGTTGTAAAAGTTATTGTTAACAATCAATATTGCCCGTCTAATATTAAAAGAGATTATTTAGATTATGTGCTTAACGACCATCTTAGAGCTTACGAAAGCGGATTGAAGGGTCTTATCACAGATTGGGATGATTTACTTTATTCTATGAAGATCTGTTTAGAAGTGTGGAATCCACCGCGAGAGGTTGCACCAATTCCAGAGATAGATTTAGAAGACCCAAGAATGAAAGAAATCTTTGAATCTATACAGAACTACAAACAAGTTATTCTCTATGGACCACCGGGCACGAGTAAAACATACTATGCTAAGGGGTTAGCATTTGCCATAGCCAATGATCCGAACAACATTGAATTTGTTCAATTTCACCCATCCTATTCGTACGAAGACTTTGTAGAGGGCATTTTCCCTGAGGTAGATAAAGAGACTAGACAAATAGCCTTCAAAATTGAAGACAAGATTTTCAAGAAATTGTGTAAAGAAGCAAAAAGCAACCCAGATAAAAATTATATCCTTATAATTGACGAGATTAACAGGGCAGATTTATCAAAAGTATTTGGAGAGATATTTTCTGCTCTTGAATACAGAAAAGAAGTTGTTAAATTGCTCTATTCAAGAGAGAGATTTACGATTCCCACAAACCTCTACATCATAGGGACTATGAACACTTTAGACAAATCCACGATAGATATAGACTTCGCCTTAATGAGACGGTTTAAATTTTTTGAAGTTGGTCCTGACACAGAAGTTTTAAGAAAAATACTAAAAGAAAATGGAGTAGAGAATGATTTAATTGAAAAAATCGTAGAGGTTTTTGAGAAAATACAAGAGTTCTATCCATTAGGGCATGCCTACTTCAAGGATATAAAATCTGAACAAGACCTGAAACTATTATGGGAGCATCAACTCTCTTTTCTTTTGAAAGAGTATTTCACTGATTTGAAGAAAGATGTCTATGAAAAAATCAGAGAGATATACTGGAAGGGGCTTGAACTTGAGGATTGATCTTAAAGAATGGCAGGATATCGGAGAATTACCAGAGTTTATAAATAACCCTTTTTTACCACTCAGGAGTATCCCCTCAGATATCAGACCATTCATTGATATAACCGATATTTCTCCAGCAGGAGTAAGAATTAAAGCAAAGAATTATGTTGGTATTTTACCCATAAGTGAAGATATTATAATAACAGTTAATCCAAAAGCTCCAGTAGAAGATTTTCTTTATATACTTTACAAAGCTCAGGGAAGAAGAATATCAATAAAGGACTTAAAGGAAATCGTGCAAACCGGGACAAAATACGCAAAAGAATATCCTAACATTTTTCATTTTCTGATATATGTTCTCTTAATTGAGTTAGAAAAGATAAAAAGTTTTGGCTTTCTAAAAACATCACAATATGATACTCAAGATAGAGTAGTTAAAGGCAAATTATTGATTAAAGAAACAATAAATAATTGGCTAAAAGGGAATAAATCAAAAGTGGATTGTGGTAATTTTGAGTTATCCAAAGACAATCCTCAAAATAAAGCAGTAAAATTTACTTTGTGGATGCTTTTATCTCTATATTCTCATTCGTTGAGAGGCGAAATAAGAAACAGCTTTTTTGAGAAATACAGGTGGTTTGAAGGTGTTCCTTTACCACGAGGTATTGACTTTGTGGATGATGTTAAAGAAGCAATTACCTATCAAACTCTTCCAAGTAGTAGGGGTTATTATTATGATATACTTAATTTGTGCATGTTTTTTATTACACATTCAACATTAGACTATAAGTCCGCAAAAGAGGTTAAAATAAAATCATTCGTAGTTGATATGAATAAGGTTTTTGAGGAGTATATTTATAATGTGCTTAAAGAAAAGCTAAATAAACAATACGAAGTAAAAAGATACCAAAAACAGCCGTTATTTAATAATACATTAAAATATGAAGTTGAACCAGACTACCTCATCCTAAAAAATGGTAAGGTTGTAATCATAGCTGATGCAAAGTATAAAACCGAGCCAACAACAGATGACTTCTACCAAATCTTAGTTTATGCTGAAAGATATAATATAACATATAGCATACTTATTTATCCTTCTTGGTCGGATGAAACTTGTACTGAATCTTTCATCTTTAAAGGGAAACAACAAGTAAAGATAATCTATTACAATATGTTAGATGTTGAAAGATCAGAAGAGGGTTTAATAACAAACATAATGGAGGAGGCGTAATAGGTGCAACAGTAGATAACAAGTAGGTATTTAGCTCCATATCTTATAGGTGTTCCACCCAAATCTTTCGCTATCGCTCAGGATTTCAGATATCTGCCAACCTTTAAGCGACTTACTTATGAGGTTATGAAGCAATATATGCATGAAAGAAAAATCTTTTAAATGCCTCTCTCAAATCTGATTGAGGATCTTTTAGGAAATATCCCGGATAAATCTGTAGAAATGTTGCTTGATGAGTTGGAGAAAGTATTGCCAGAAAACGAAGAAATAGATGATAAGGATAAAGCATATAAACAGGATACATAAAAATAAACGTTTTTACGGAGCTCCTAGTTAGAACCAGCTTTTTTGAATCAACTCAGCTTGTAAAAATTATGGAACCTTCGTACAACCTTTCCAGCTTTTATAAGAAAAAAGTTGCCTAATACAAGCAGTATCACTAAAGAAATGCCAACAAGTTCTGATCTCTCCGTCCTCCTATAAGATAAGAAATCTATAGCTACCTCCTCTCAACAGAACCTGTTGGCTATATCAAGTTTCAATTTCCTATAAGAATTAGAGTTATTTCTACCTCTACCCATACACACTCATTTTTTTAAACACTCTGTGATTATTCATATTTTAACAAAAAACGGGCAGAAAAACGGTCTTACAATCCTTAAATACCTCCACACTCTTTTATTCTCCTTTTTACATCCACCCATTCCTTCAATTATACTAAACCCTCTTTCTACATTTGACTCATAATACAACACCTTATCCCTTCTTCTCTTTCCTACAAGTGTTCTGGGGTCAATCCTCAAACTAAGCCGACGCCCCACATAAGAAGGTTGAAACTTAGATATATGTTTATCTTCCTCCGAATAATCGTACTTATCCTCTACAGTCTGCAACTTAACAAGCTCTTTATTTGCCATAATAAGGTCTTTCTCTGTAAAACTAACATAATCCCATTTATCGTATTCTACATAAATCCCAGTAT
>Ga0101941_1000235_pt1 | contig 124780 bp, 115 predicted proteins | sample DewCreD2012metaG_3_FD_75242 | JGI IMG/M metagenome (GOLD analysis project Ga0101941, IMG submission 75242) | Hot spring sediment bacterial and archeal communities from British Columbia, Canada, to study Microbial Dark Matter (Phase II) - Dewar... ... | reverse complement strand
AGCGTTGGAACCACCTGATCCCATCCCGAACTCAGCAGTGAAACGATGCATCGCCGATGGTAGTGTGGGGTTTCCCCATGTGAGAGTAGGTCATCGTCAAGATTAAATTCCAAAACCCCATTTGCGTAAGCAGATGGGGTTTTGTTTTTTGTGCGCGAAAAAGTTCCTGGCCCCGCCCACCGCCAACCGCCAACCGCCAACCGCCGCCAATCAGCGCCCACAAAAAAGCCCCGCATCGCTGCGAGGCTTTTTGCTTTCGAGTGGTTTAATTACTCGCTAAGGGTTTCAACTGCTTGGGCTACGTTTACCGGAGCTGCCTCGTCACGACGCTGAATGTACTTCCAGTCTGCCTCGTCGATATAGATCCCGGCAGGGCCGCTGCCGCCTTCCAGGTCAATGGCCACATGGGCCGACACTTGTGGCTTAACGCTCGCCAGGATCGGTACAAAGCCCAGCTGCAAACTTGTCTCCAGCAGCGCGGCCTGGTTTCTCTCATCGATGTCAGCGGCTTCGTCGAGGTAGTAGGGCAGACGAATCCGTCCGGCCTGCTCGCGATCCATCAGGTGCAGCAACAGGTACATGTTGGTCAGTGCCTTAATGGTCATGGTCGTGCCGTTGGACGCTGCGCCATCAATGTCGGTGTGGATAACCGGCTGGCTGTTGACCTTGGTGATCTCGAACGCTAGCTCGAACAAGTCTTTCAGACCAAGCTGGTTGTGGTTAGCCGCAACCAGGCGGGCCAGATATTCCTTGGCTTCCTCGTTCTTGTTGTCCTGCTCGGCGCTCTGGCTCAGATCAAACACCGACAGTGTCTCGCCCTCTTCGTACTGACCGGCGCTGTGGATGATCTGGTCGATGTGCTTGAGCGCTTCCTTGTTCGGCGCGAGGACAATGCGGAAGCTCTCCAGATTCGACACCTGCCGGCGGTTAATCTCTCGATTGAACAAAGCCAGTTGGTGTTCGAGGCTGTCGTAGTCGCTGCGGATGTTGCGTAGCGTCCGCGCGATGTCGGTCACAGCAGCCCGCCGCGCCTTGCCCAAAGTAAGCGCTTCATCAGTGCGGTGCGCGTACGCGTTGATCAGCAACTGCAGACGCCGCTCCATGTCGTCTTCGCTGTCAAACTTCGCAACGCCTTTCAAACGTACTTGCGCGTACAGCGCTTCGATCTGACCATCGCAGCGCAAGAGTCCCTGCCAGCTGTCCTGATAATCATTGAGCAGCGGCAGCAGGTTCTCCAGTGAGTCGTCGACCGGCTCCATGAACGGTGTGCCAAATGGCAGATCGGCGGGGAGCAGCTGACGACGACGCAGTGCGTCATCCAATGTGCGTTGCTTGGATTCGAGATCACCGATCTGACGACCGATCAGCTGCAGCTTGGCTGAAAGCTGTTGAACACGCTCGGTGAACGCATCACTGGAGCGTTTGAGCTCGTCTTGCGCCGCTTCCATCTGGGCCAACTGCTCAAGCTTTTCGCCCTCTTCCGCGGTCAGTGTTTGAGCGCGGCGGAAGTCTTCGAGCGCCTTCTGAGCATCCAGTACCTGCTGGTACAAAGCCTCTGTCTGAGTTTTGCTGGCCGCACGGTCGGCCGCGACGGCTTGTTGAGTCTTCAGTTGCTTGAGCTCTTTCTCCAGGCGCTCTTTCTGATCGCGCAGCGCCGCGCGGTCGGCCAGCGCTTGCAGGGCAGGGGGTTCGATGTTTGACAGATTGACGGTGAGGCCGGGCACTTCGAAGCGCTCGCCTTTGAACCCGTCGAGAATCGCTTCGAGGGATTTGACCCACGCATCGCCATCATCCAGCGCGATGCCTTGCTCACCCAGTGGCAAGCTGAACAGCGCGCTGTTGAACAGGCGCATCAGACGCTCTACATCAGGCTGCGAGAACTCTTCGCGCAGGCGGGCATAGCTGTTGTTGTCCGCATGATCGAGCTGTTGTTTCACTGATTTCAGGCGTTTTTCCAGATCGCGCAGGCGCTCATCCAGATCCTCGGCGCTGAATTGGCGCGACTGCGCAAGCGCACCGGCCAGCTCATCATGGGCATCCTTGGCAGCCAGTAGCTGCTGTTCCAGAACTCTTACGTCGTCGACCAGCGCAAAGCGGTTCTTCAGGACTGCCAGTTCGCCGATCCAGCGCTGGATGTTGCTGATCTCGCGCTCCAGGCGCATCAATTCTTGCGTGCCGCCACGCTGATCGTTCTGCAGCGAATCCTGTTCGTTACGGTAGTGCTCGCTCTGAATGACCAGCTCTTCTTTGCGCGCATTGGAATAGTCCTGCCATGTGCCCAGCAACGAGTCGAGCAACGGCGACAGGCGATGCAGCTTGCCGCGAAGGATGTCGCGCTGTCTGACGCCATTGGCCAGTGCTTCGACCAGCGGGCCGGCGAGGACCAGTGCGTTGTAGTCCTGCTCCATGCGTCGTACGTCGCGGAAGGCTTCTTCACATGCGGCGATGTAATCGACGCTGCCGGAACGCAGGCTGTGTTCGAACGCATCGAGAAACAGCTGCTTCAATTTGGCAGCGGTGATCTCGCGCATGTGCAGCAGGTTGATGAACAGCGCGCGGAAGGTCTTCAGACTCTGTTCACTGGTCGAGCGCAGGGGAATCAGCGTCAGGTCCAGTGGAATCGACGTGTGGCCACCGACGAGCAAACGACGCAGTTCATCGGGCTTCAGCTCATAGGCTTTCAGGCCCTGGCTTTCCAGATTGGCAAACAGCTCCTTCTGGCGCAGGCAGGTGTCGTTCTTCTGGTAGTGAGCCAGGTCCAGCTTGCCGGCATAGGCGAAGAACTGGTGACCGAAACCGCCGCCCGGGCCACGACCGACCACGCCAATGACATGGGGGCCGTGGGGCAGGGAGACTTCGACGAGGATGTAGCTGGTGTCGGAAGCGAAATAGAAGCGGCGCGATTGATCAAGGCTGTATTTGCCGAAGCTCATGTCTGACATGCGCGCCAGAATCGGGAACTGCAGAGCGTTGATCGACGCACTCTTGCCCAGGTTATTCGCACCATAGACCGAGAGCGGATGCTCCAGTGGAAACAACCCGAGGCTGTAACCGGCCGTGTTCAGCAGCGCGAAGCGGCGTATGCCGTAGCGTTCCTGGCTCATGCGTCATGCTCCTGTTCTTCAGCGATCGCCCGGGCTAGCGCTTGCTCTTCGGTTTCTGCGGATTCATCGAATTCGGTGAGGTCCAGCGGATCGTCGGTTTCCAGCAGTCGCTCATCGCTGTCTTCGTCGATCAACACCGGGGCCGGTAACGGCAGGGCGCTATGCAGGCTGGCCGCCAGATCACGGTCTTGTTGCACGGACAGGCAGACGTCGAGGAAGCGATGCATGGGCGGCAGGAAGCGATAGATGCCCACTTCTTCTGCAGCGAATCCCAGTTGGGTCATGCGGCGCATGATTTTTTCTTCCAGCTCTTCCTGGGTCTGTACTTCAGCTTGCAGGAACAGATCGCGGTACTTTTCCAGCAGCGAGGGCAATTCGTCACGGCCCAGGCTACCGCCATCCAGCACGGCAACCGGGTCGCGGCCCTGGTCGGCCAGATGCTCGACGAGGATGAATGTGAAAAGCGCCAGACGTTGGGCCGTCTTGTTGACCTGCGCGGCCGCCAGATCAGGCACGAAGTAGTAGAACCCACGTGTGTCGCAGACCAGTTCGAAGCCCAGCGCCTTGAACAGGCCGCGGTACTGGTCCTGAAGATTCGACAGTTGTGCGTACAGCTCGGGGTCGCGGCGGCTGACGTGGTAGCCCTTGAATAGCTCGCGGAAGATCGGCGCCAGCTGGGTCATTTCGGATAGATCAAGATGCATGGGCGGTGCCCTCGGAATTCTCTGTGGTGGCGTCTTTGCTCGAGAGCAGTGCGAAGGAGCGCAGGCTGACGCGGTGCTCCTGTGTCAGGTATTCGCGGCGCTCAAGGCGCTCGCGCGTGAAGCGTTTGTCCCGCGACAGGCGCGAAAACCAGTACAGCAATTCGTCGGTCGCGCCGGTGGGCTCCTGCTCCAGCAGCCAGACCATCAGATCCGGCATCGGCAGGGCGTCTTCGCAGCGCTCGACCATCTCTTTGACCGTACGCGGCGCGCGAGGCGGCTCGCCCTTGCGGGTGATGTTGGCCTTGGGGAAGTGCGCGGGCTTAGGCTCGAAGCGCGCCAGCGCATATACGTACGCTTCAACCTGATTGGCACTGCCGAGGAACGTACTTTGCGGACGGGTGAACATCGGCATAGCCGCTTGCGGCACCGCGTCGATCCCCCGCCGACGAATCGCCGACAGCGCCAGCGCTGCGCCCCGGGTCACGGCATTGTGGCGACGCGCTTCTTCACGCAGCGGCAGCAGCAATTCACGCGCATGACGCAGGGTCAGTTGCGCGCTGGTCTGCATTTCGAGGATCCGCGCGTGGGTACGCAGCAGCATGTCGTCGTCGACCAGATGACCGAGACGTTGCTGATCGGTGAGCATGCGCAGCAGCACGTTCTCTACCTTGCGCACGCCCTGTTCGAAGGCGCCATCGGCATTGACCAACTGGATCATCGGCTCGACGTATTCATCCCAGGTCGCCAGCACCTCAGCGTAACGCTGACGCAACGGAATCTGTCGATCACTGGTCTTGGCGCGTTCCGCCACGGCCACCAGCGCCTGTTCATCATTGGCGAGCTTCTTCAGGACATCGCGCACGCGCATGTCCAGCAAGCGCAGTTGCCGCGCAAGGTCATTGGCGTCGCGGGCGTCGAAAGCTTCCTGTATATAGCCGGCCAGCCGTTCGAGGTGGCGCAGGTACGCTTCGATTTCCAGGCACAAGCCCAGCCGATGCTCGCGGCGCAGGTACGAGAGGAAATCGTGGATCTGCGCATTCAGCTCGAAACGGTTCGGGCTTTTCGCCACCGGGACCAGAATGTCGAGCCGAATCCAGACGTCCAGCAGAGTGGTAATGTCCTGGGGCGTGCTCTCCAGTTGCTGGGCCGCCAGCTGCAAGCGCAGTTCGCTCAGGCTCAGAGTGCCCTGGTCGAAGTGTTCGCAGAGTGGCTCGAGAAGCGCCCAGTGTTCGGCAAGGGCGCGCAGGACGCGCTTAGGTTCGATCATCGGATGGTCGCTGACTGGCAAATAAAAGCGGCGATTGTACTGCATCGCCGGGCTCGTTTTTCACCCTCAGTCGATCAACAGCGGCGGGAAGCAGTGAAGGCCTGTAGAATCTCCCGCCTGACTTTATCCACAGGTAGCTGACCTTTGCTCAACGAGCCTCGCCGTCGCGCTTATCTGACCGCCATGCAGGTGGTCAGCTGGCTGCCGCGCACTGAATTGCCTTTCGCCGCGCCGTCGCGCCCCGAGCTGCTTGCGCCCGTGCCGCAGGTAGTGGATGCGCCCGCGCCGGTTATTCAGGCGGATGCGCCACGCGCGCCGGAACGCGACTCGCCACCCGCTGCCCCCACGCCCGTTGCGCGCACAGTCGAGCGGCCGAAGATCGATATACCGCGGCCATCCAGTGCGCCCAAGCCAAAAGTCGTGCAGGAAGAAGAACCTGCGCCTGCCGTGGTGAAAGCGCCGGTTGTCCCGCCTCCACGTTTTGCCCTTCAGCTGTTGCGCGCCGGGAGCTGCCTGCTGCTTGTAGAGCTGGTGACCGGCGAACCGTTTCAGAGCCGCGACCCTTCCTATCTGTTGCTCAAAGACATGCTGCGCGCCGCCGGTTTGCCGGACAGCCCGCAGATCATCGGTGAGCCTGTGCGCTGGCCGCTGTTGGTGCGCGGGCAAATGGATCAAGGGCCGGAAGCCGCGCGGGATTTCGTCCAGGGTTTTCTATATGCACGCGTCGAAGAACAACCCTGCGCCTGCCTGTGGCTGATCGGACTTCCGGCGCTGCGGTTTGCGGCTGAAACGGATGCTGAATCTTTCAATCTCGAACTCCAGGTCGACGGCCTGGGCTTGGCCTGGGCGCTGCCGGGTCTGGAATTGTTGATGGACGAGCCGCAGCGCAAGGCCGAAGTGTGGCGCTCCATGCGTCAGTTGATGGGCCGTTGGAAGACCGTAGATGAATGACGCAGTAACGTTTCGCCGCATGACTGAAGCTGACCTTGATGCCGTCCTGAAGATCGAATATGCCGCGTTCAGCCATCCCTGGACGCGGGGCATTTACCTCGATGCGCTGAAGTCATACGAAGTCTGGCTGATGTTCGAAGGCAGTCAGCAAGTAGGGCACGGTGTGATCAACGTGATCATTGATGAGGCGCACTTGCTCAACATTACGGTCAAGCCAGAGAGCCAGGGACGTGGGTTGGGGCTGGTGCTGCTTGAGCACCTGATGAAGCGCGCCTACGAAATAAATGGCCGGGAATGTTTTCTTGAGCTGCGAGACAGCAACCGGTCGGCGTATCGCTTATATGAGCGCTATGGCTTCAACGAAATAGGCCGACGTCGGGATTACTACCCAGCAGTGGGCGGGCGTGAGGACGCGGTCGTCATGGCCTGTACGCTGTTCGAATAAATCAGAGGCCGTCGTGGGGCGAACCAGGTTCGCTCCCACAACACTCAAGCCGCTGATCAGACGCCAGGCTTGCCATCCAGCGGATCGAGAATAGCCATTTCTTCTTCATCCAGGCCATCGCCACCGCCGATGTCATCTTCATCGACAATGCTCAGGTCCAGATCAGCCGGGCCATCTTCGCCGGCTTCACGGGGCGAGCGCGCGCCGTCTTCACGGATCAATGTTTCCGGGCTCATGTCGTCGTCGGTCGGGTTGTGATCTTCGGTAGAGGCACCGGTCAAACCGGCTTCACGTGCACGTTCATCAGGGATCAATGTGTCCAGCTCATCTTCAGGGATGACATCGCCAATGCGCCCGCTCGGCTCATTGTTGTCGTTGAAGTTGAGCTCTTCCATTGATCCCATGCGGTCTTCGTTGTCATCGATGGGCTCAGGTTGAGTGGCATCGAATGGACGGCGTGAATCGTTCATGGCAAATCCTCAGTAATGTCGGTCCTAATGGGTGGACCGGACGACATGGCGAAGATTCCATCCACTTCCTGATCGGTGCCGCCGATGGGGCGATCACCGCGCGTGACCTGAAGCGCCGAGCCCCAGTCATAGCTGAGCATCATTTCCGAGGCATCAACGCATGAACGAACTACAAGACTTGATCGACAACAACGAACGTTGGGCTGCCGCCATCAAGGAAGAAGACCCCGAGTTCTTTGCCAAGCTGGCGCGCCAGCAGACGCCGGAATTCCTATGGATCGGTTGTTCGGACGCCCGTGTACCCGCCAATGAAATCGTCGGCATGCTGCCGGGGGATCTGTTCGTGCACCGCAACGTGGCTAACGTAGTGCTGCACACCGACCTTAATTGCCTGTCGGTGATTCAGTACGCCGTCGATGTGCTGAAGGTGAAACACATTCTCGTTACCGGTCACTACGGATGTGGCGGCGTGCGCGCTTCGATGCAGGATCGCCAGTTCGGCCTGATCGACGGCTGGTTGCGCACCATTCGCGACCTGTACTACGAAAACCGCGAGCTGCTGGCGAAACTGCCGACTGAAGAAGAACAGGTCGACCGGTTGTGCGAGCTGAACGTGATTCAGCAGGTCGCCAACGTTGGCCACACCAGCATTGTGCAAAACGCCTGGCATCGCGGGCAGAAGTTGTCCGTCCACGGCTGCATCTATGGCATCAAGGACGGGCGCTGGAAAAGTCTGAACGCGACCATCAGCGGCCCGGAGCAATTGCCGCCGCAGTATCGGTTGCGTCCGCAGGGCGAGTGATCGAGTAGGGCAAGCGTCCATCAAGGTGTAGGAGTGAGCGTGCTCGCGATAGCGTCAGTCCAGTCACATCTGTGTGCGCTGAGGACATCGCGAGCAAGCTCACTCCTACAGGATCGATGCGTTAAAGCTGAGCGCTCTTCATCTGGGGCAGCGGCTTCTGCAACTGCTTGATCTGCCGCGACACCTCGCCCGTCCGGCATTTCGCGGCCGCCTGATCCGGCGTCAACTTGCGGACCGTGGTGAAGAACAACTTGCAGGTCTGAACCTTGTTGGTCACCTGCCAGTTGGTCGTGCACTGATTCAACAGCGCCGCCGGATCGGTTGCCGGTTTCTGGCCCATGCCGGCCTGCCAGCACGCCGCGCTCAGGTCCTGGCCCATGACCTTCAAACCGGCTTCATCCGCCTTGGCTTCGTCGCCGCCGTAATTGCTTTTGTCCGCTGCATTCCAGATATAGCTCGGGTGATTCGAACCCAGCACCGCGACGCTTTGCCCACTGGCCGGGCTGATGCTACCCAAGCCCAACACCGGAACCGTCACGTTGTACTGCTGCTTCAGCCAGGCGCGCACCGGGGCACCGAACGCGACCATCGGCAGCGATGTGCCCGCAGTGCTTTGAGTGAGCTGCTTCACCATGTTGGTCTGGTAACCGGTGAAATAGCTGTAAACGTTTTCGAGGTCCTTGCCGGCGTTGGAGGGCGCAGCAATCGGCGCGATGTCGATGATGGTCTGATAGGCCGGCGTCTGCTCCTTGGGGATGCCGTTCTCCGTGAGCAGCTCGGACCAGCGGTCGGTAGTGGCCGAGAACAGATAGTCCTGAGCCTGAGTCAGCGAGTAGTCCGGAGGGAAATGCAGCAGCTCGACGCTCTTGCGGTTTTCCAGCGCCATGCCCAGCGGCAAAAACAGATACCAGTTGTAGGCGAATTTGCCATCGGCGTTGAGTTTGCTTGCGCCGGCGTAGGCCAGGTCGCCGGCGTCGAGCAGCGCTGAAAGTGGTTTGTCGTATCCGTCCGGTACGCCGGTGATGTCGGCGTAGATCACATCGTTATCATTGTGCACCGCGACCTTGGCCGCGCCGTAGCCATCACGCTGCACGCTTTGCGTGAGGTAGTGCTCGACGGTCTGTTCCAGCGTCCAGTTTCGGAAGCAGATGACGTTGCAGTTGTTCGGGTAGGCAAACAGGTGTGTGACGCGTTCCTTGCTCCCCAGTTTGACGTTGACGTCAGCCTGAGCGTTGAGGCTCAGCGTCATTGCAGTAAGGGCAATACTCAGTGCAGCTGTTTTCTTCATGCTCATGTCCTTGTTGGCGTAGACACCCATCTGCGCGGGTGGTGTTTCGATGATGAAACACTTGGACAAGGCTGGGAATGGGCGGGGATGGCCGCGGTGACATTTTTCAATGGCGTCCGCCTCACAACACAAACCGCTGAACCATCGTGTTCAGGTCGGTTGCGAGCATCGACAGCGCACTGCTCGCCACAGTAGTTTGCTGCGCCCCCGACGCCGATTGTGTCGAAAGGTCGCGAATGCTGCTCAGGTTGCGGTCGACTTCGTTAGCCACTTGCGCCTGTTGTTCGGCGGCGCTGGCGATCAGCATGTTCCGGTCGCTGATGGTCGAGGTTGCGCTGATGATGACGGTCAGTGCGTGTCCAGTGGCAGCGGCCTGCTCCAGAGTTAGATTGGCCTGAGCAGCGGTGACGCGTAACGTTTGCGCGGTTTCCTGGGTGCTTTTCTGTACATCGTTGATCAGCGTTTCGATCTCGGTGGTCGACGCGCTGGTGCGTTGAGCGAGTGAGCGCACTTCGTCGGCGACCACAGCGAATCCGCGACCTGCTTCGCCCGCCCGTGCAGCTTCGATGGCGGCATTCAGTGCAAGCAGGTTGGTCTGGTTGGCAATCGCGCGAATGACTTCGAGGATCTTGCTGATGCTCAGCGTGCGCTCGGCAAGGCCATCGGCCTGGTGAGAGGAATCAAGAACGTTGTCGGTCAATTCCTTGATCGAATCGATGGTGCCGGTCAGGCGCAGGCGCCCCTCGGCGGCCGCTTCGTTGGACGCCTTCGATTCGATTGATGTGCTGCTGGCGTTGTCGGCGACTTCCCCGGCAGCCTGACTCATCTGGTTCACGGCAACCGCCGCCTGCTCGATCTCATCGTTCTGCAGTTGCAGATTCCTCGCGCTGGCCTCTGCGATCGCACCCATCTCCTGAACTGACTGGCTTAGCTGGCCCGCGGCGGCGTAAATCTGATCGATCGTGCCATGCAGATTGGCGCGCATCAGGCCCAGGGTCTTCAGCAGTTGAGCCGTTTCGTCCTTACCTTCCGGAATCGGCTGCGGGCTTAGATCTCCCTGGGCAATGGTGCTGGCGATGTGCAGCGACTGACGCAGGGGGCGGATGATGCTCAGGCTCAGTCGCCACGCGAGCAGCAAAGTGAGCACCAGCGCCACCGCGATGGCGCTCACGGCGATGATGCGGGTCTGCTGGAAGCGCGCGCCGGCGGCATCGACGGCACCCGCCGCACTTTGCTTGTTCAGCTCGCGCAGCAACTGCACCTGCATGTCCATCAGGTCACCCTGCAGGCTCAGCGTGGTGTTGAGCAGCATGCGCGCGTCGTCCAGTTTGCGTTGTTCAATCAGCGCGATTTCGTCGTGTAGCCCCGGCATGAAAGCGCTATAGGCATCTTGAAGGGCCTTTATGGAGTCCCGCTCAGTGCTGTCGGTGGCGTGGGCGAGATAGTCGACGAAGCCTTTTTCGACTTCGTTCTTCAGCTGCTCGACATTGATCTTGCTGGTAACCACCGCGCCGGGATCGTCGGCATTGGCAATCAGCCTGGCGCTCTCGCCGCGCAATTTGATCAGGTCGATGGCGATTGCGTCGGCCATGGCAATGCTGGGCAACGACCCACTCTCAACCGCTTTTCCCTGATCGCGGATGCTCTGCATCTGCAACAGGCAAAACACACCGAGCCCGACCAGCAGCAGCGCAGTCACGCCGAAGCACAGCACCAACCGCTGGGTAATCCTGAAGCGACGCAGCAAAGCAGGCCTGGAAGAAGGACGGACTACACGACGCAATAACCTTTTCACTGCCACCCATCCCATCGACGAAAAACCGGAGAAATGGTTATAGAGGTGTTCCATGATGTCTTTGTGACATTGCCGGGAATGTTTCGGAATTGTTGCGGTAGGGTCAGCTGATGAAAGCGAGCATGACGTCAGCGGGGATACGAGTGGGCACTGGCAGCGCGGATTGTGGGATACGTCCTTACGTGTCTCAGAGACCTTGTTGCGTTATTTTCTGTACATACAATAATTCAATGCAGATAATCTTCGACATCGCGAAACGCGACATCACCCTTTTAAAGCGTGGCCTCGACTTTGGGGATGCCGGGTTGGTATTCGCCGGCAGGCATTTGACCAGCGAAGATTGCCGGCAGGACTACGGGGAAACCCGATACATCACGATCGGTGTGTTGTCAGAACGTATGGTGGTGTTGGTCTGGACGCCGCGCGGCGCGGCTCGCCGTATCATTTCCATGAGAAAAGCCAATGAGCGTGAACAAAACCTCTACCGGCATCGACTGGGTTGATCCCGACGATGCCCCCGAATTGTCAGATGCATACTTCGATCATGCTGATGAGTACAAGGGAGAACAGCTGGTCAAGCGTGGCCGACCTCGTGCGGCGGTTTTGCGAGAGCGGATTACCATTCGCCTGGAACATGACGTGGTGGAGCAATTCCGTGCGTCAGGACCGGGCTGGCAAACGCGTATGAATGCCGCGCTGGTCGACTGGCTAAAAACCCATAAGCCATCTGAAATATCGCTATGACCTTCCAGGCACCCTAAGCCCCAATCTCCTCCATAAACTCCATCAAGAACCGCTCCGCCCGTGCATGCCTGACCTGCGCCATATGGCGGCCCGTGGCCGTTTTAAATCCCTGCGCCAGGGTGAAGATTTTGGTTGTGAAATGATCGACGGCGAAGCGTTTGTCGTCCAGGTCGCGTTGTTGCGCCTGTGGGTCGACCGGATCGTAGAGATGGCTGCCCATCCGCCCGGACACGTAGAACAGCCGCGCCACGCCAACCATGCCAAGGGCGTCGAGACGGTCGGCGTCCTGCAGGATTTTTGCTTCCAGCGTGGTGGGTGTGATGTTGGCCGAGTAGCTGTGGGACTCGATGGCGTGTGCGACGGCCTGGGTGCGCTCCTCGTCCCAGCCCATTTCGGCCAGTAGCTCGGTCGCTTTTGCCGCGGCCAGACGCGAGGCGCTTGCGCGAAAGGGCGAGTTCTTTTCCACCGAAACGCAGTCGTGGAGCAGGGTGGCGGCCAGCAGGATTTGATGATCACCGCCCTCCGTGTCACGAATGGCGCAGACGTTGCTCCAGACTCGGTGCAGGTGGGAAACGTCGTGGGAGCCGTCCAGCCTTTCCGCCACGGTGTGGGGAATCAGCAGGTCGGCGAGGGACTGAAAAGGGGCGAATGAGAGAGCGGTCATTGATCATCCTGTCTATGTCGGCGGACGGTGCGCCAGCATACAGATTGACCCGCACCAGCGCGGCCGGTTCGCTGATCTCTGCCACGCACATCGAGCAGCAGAGATCAGTCAGCCGTTGCGGCGTTGCATCACTGGCCTTTCATGGCCGCTGTCAGCTTGTCCACGTTGTAGCGAAACATCGTCACGTACGTCGCCGCCGGGCCGTCTTTGGGCGACAGCGATTCCACATACAGCTCGCCGCCCGGGTGCGCGCCGCTGGCTTTGGCGATCTGCTGCACCAGGCGCGGGTCGCCGGAGTTCTCGAAGAAGTAGGCGCTGACGTGCTCCTTTTTGATCTGATTGATCAGCTTGCCGACGTCAGCAGCAGAGGCTTCGGTTTCAGTGGAAAAGCCCAGTGGCGAGAGAAAGGTCACGCCATAGGCGTCGCCGAAATAGCCAAAGGCGTCGTGGGACGTCAGCACCTTGCGTTGTGCGACCGGGATGGTGCCGATCTGCGTGCGGGCGTAGGCGTCCATGTCCTGCAGTTGGGCGATGTATTTCTCACCGTTGGCTTTGTAATCGGCGGCATTGTCCGGGTCGGCTTTCTGCAGGGCCTTGATGATGTTTCTGACGTAAACGACGCCGTTTACCGCACTGTTCCAGGCATGGGGGTCGGTGATCTTCTTGCCGTCTTCTTCCATGCTGCGGGTCATGATCCCGTCAGAGAGCACGACAGGCTGGCCTTTGTAGCCGGAGGCGGTAATCAGCCGATCCAGCCAGCCCTCCAGATGCAAGCCGCTGACAAATACTACGTCGGCTTTTTTCAGCGCCTGGGCATCATTTGGCGTGGGCTCGTAGACATGAGGATCGCCATTGGGCCCGATGAGCGAGGTCACGTGCACGTGATCGCCACCGACGTTGTGCACCATGTCGGCGATGACGGTGAACGAGGCGACGGTTTCCAGGGTTTTTGCCTGGGCGAAGTTGGCCAGGCCCGACAACGCCAGTGCGGCGGTCAGAAGCGTGAAACGTTTCATGGTGGTTTCCTTGCGGTAAGAGGACGATCAGCCGGACAGATGAACCCTCGGGAACAGCCGGCGTACAAAGCCGCTGCGTCCAAAGAACAGTGAGAACCCGTAAAAGACGCTGGCGGTAAGCACGATGGCCGGGCCCGAAGCGACGCTGGCGTGGTAGGAGACGATCAGGCCGATGAAGCCCGAGAGCGTCGCCACGACGGTCGAAATCACGATCATGCCGGTGAGCGAGCGAGCCCAGAACCGCGCAACGGTGGCGGGCAGCATCATCATGCCGACGGCCATAAGCGTGCCCAATGCCTGAAACCCCGCCACCAGATTGAGCACCACCAGCAGCAGAAACAGCACGTGATACAGCGAACCCCGGCCCCCCACAGCGCGCAGAAAACCCGGGTCGAAGCATTCGAGGATCAACGGGCGGTAGATCAGCGCGAGCAGAATCAGGGTGAATGAGGCGATGCCGCCGACCATGAAAATCGCCTGATCGTCGATCGCCAGAATGGTGCCGAACAGCACGTGAAGCAGGTCCACGTTGGAGCCGTGCAGTGAGACGATCAGCACGCCGGCGGCCAGCGATGTCAGGTAAAAGCTGGCGAAGCTGGCGTCCTCGCGAAGCGTGGTGTAACGGCTTACCAATCCTGAGAGCAACGCCACGGCGAGACCTGCGATCAGGCCGCCGAAGCCCATCGCCGGGAGTGACAATCCGGCGAACAGAAACCCCACCGCAGCACCCGGCAACACCGCGTGACTCATGGCGTCCCCCACCAGGCTCATGCGCCGCAGCATCAGCAGCACTCCGACCGGACCGGAGCCGATGCCCAGCGCCAGACACGCCACCAGGGCGCGGCGCATGAAACCGAAATCGACGAAGGGCTGGATCAACAGGCTATAGAGCGTCACAGCGTTTGCTCCCCATCGGCGTCGCACGGCTGTGCGTCAGGGTTCCAGTGTTCGGCCATGTTCTTGGCGCGGCGCAGGTTGTCGTCGTTGAGGATGTCGGCGGTGTCGCCCCAGGCAATGATTTCCCGTGCCAGCAGCAGCGTGCTCGGGAAATGCTGACGCACCTGCTCGATGTCATGCAGGACGGCGATGACGGTGCGCCCTTGGCCGTGCCAGGTGCGGATCAATTCCAGCAAGTCCCGCGTGGTGCGTGCATCGATGGCGGTGAAGGGCTCGTCGAGCAGAATCACCGAAGCGTCCTGCAATAAAAGCCGGGCGAACAGCACGCGCTGAAACTGACCCGACGACAGCGAGCTGATGCTGCGTTGCTCGAACCCCGCCAAACCCACGGCCCCTAACGCCTCCTGTGCCTGTTGAGCGTGCTTGCGCGTGGCGCCGCGGAACGCGCCGATGCTGCGCCATGCGCCCATCATCACGGTGTCGGCCACGCTGAGCGGAAAGCTGCGGTCGATCTCGGCAGCTTGTGGCAGATAACCGATGTGCCGCGTTGCCAGCTGGTTGCGCTCGACGCGCCCCGCGGCGGGTTTGAGCGTCCCGGCGATGGCTTTGATCAGCGTGGATTTACCGGCGCCGTTCGGCCCGACGATCGCCGTCAGGCTGCCCGCCGCGAATCGGCCGTTCGCGTGGTGCACCGCTGGCCGGCGCTCATAGGTGAGCGTCAGGTCGTGGAGGTCAATGGCGGCACTCATGGAATCGCCACCGCCCAGGCAACGCCGATCCACAGCAGCACCAGCACGGCGAGGGAAATCATCACGCGTTTGCCAGCCGATTGAGCCAGAGCGGACGTTGCAAGGGAGGGGGAAAGCCGAGAGTCGCGTTTCACGTAAAGGACTGCCTGAAATACTTTGTTATAGTATTACATCACCTTTGGCTTGATCTGCAAAGCGCGATTTGGCTGAGTTTCAGGCAGGCGACAGTTTCCTTCATGCACGGGAGGGTGGCGTTCCACCGCTGCGATAAACCCTGTAGTTTTCGATCACTTTTCTCTTTGCCAGGATTCTCCATGACCGTTTCTCACCGGCGTCCGGTACCTCTCGCCAAATGCTACCGCTTGCTCAACCATGGCCCGACGGTGTTGATCAGCGCTGCCCACGACGGCCAACGCAACATCATGGCGGCGGCGTGGGCGATGCCGCTGGACTTCCAGCCGCCGAAAGTGACTGTCGTTCTGGATAAGTCCGTATGGACGCGGCAGTTGCTCGAAGGCTCCGGCACGTTTGTGATCAACGTGCCGACCCTCAGCCAGATCGATATCGTCGAAACGGTCGGCTCGACCTCGGGGCTGGACATCTCCCAAGAACAAGGCCTGGATAAATTCAAGGCTTATGGTCTGGAGACCTTCGCGGGCTCCCACGTTGAAGCGCCCCTGCTGGAAGGCTGCGCAGGCTGGCTGGAGTGCCGATTGATTCCCGAGCCGCACAACCAGAGCGCGCACGATCTGTTCATCGGCGAAGTGGTCGCGGCGTGGGCGGATGAGCGCGTGTTTTCCGAAGGGCATTGGCATTTCGAGGGGCATGACGCGCTGCGGACGATTCACCATGTCGCGGGCGGGCATTTTCTGGTGATCGGCGATGGCGTGGAGGGCAAGGTGCTGCCGCGATCTGCCGACTGATGATGCCTCGCTTGCCATGACCGCGCCCCTGATTGGAAGGAGCGCGGTGACGCAGGTTCCGTCGCCGGACGTGGATGCAGCTCAGTCCTTTGACAGTTCGCCGTTCACCAGCCGCCAGGTATTCAGCGGATTGCCGGCTTTCAACGCAGGCGGTAGCAGCGAGTCCGGCACGTTCTGGTAACACACGGGACGCAGGAATCGATCAATGGCCGTCGCGCCTACCGAGGTGCTGCGACTGTCGGAAGTGGCCGGGAAAGGCCCGCCGTGGACCATCGAATAACTCACTTCGACGCCGGTCGGGAAGTCATTGAACAGAATCCGTCCCGCCTTGCGCTCCAGGATCGGCAGGAGCGACTGGGCGGTGGCTTCGTCGCCGTCGTCGAACTGCAGCGTCACGGTCAGTTGCCCGTCGAAGCTGGCAGCGACCTTCTGCAGATCGGCAACGTCGGTGCAGACAATCAGCAGCGCGCTTGGTCCGAAGTTCTCGTCCTCCAGCGCAGGGTTGGCGAGGAAGGTGGCCGAGTCGGTACGGAAAAAAGCCGGGCGTGCCTGGAATGAACCTTCGGCCTCCTGACCTTCCGCCACCAGCGTTACACCGGACGCGCTGTGCAGATTATTCAAGCCGTTGCAGTAAGCGCCGTGGATATTTGGCGTCAGCATGGTGGTCGGTAGTTTGTCAGACAACGCCTTGGCCGAGGCCGACACGAACGTCTCCAGCGCGTCGCTTTCCAGTGCCAGCAGGATGCCGGGATTGGTGCAGAACTGCCCCGCGCCCATAACCAGCGATTCGACAAAACCCTTGGCGATGGCTTCGGCACGGGCCAGCAAAGCAGCCGGCAGCAGGAACACCGGGTTGATGCTGCTCATCTCGGCATACACCGGGATCGGCACCGGACGCGCTTGCGCCGCTGCCACGAGCGCCAGGCCGCCACGGCGGGAGCCGGTGAAGCCCACCGCCTGAATCAATGGGTGGCTGACCAGCGCCTGGCCGACGGCAATGTCCTTGTCGATCAGCAACGAGAAAACGCCCTCCGGCATGCCCGTGTCGCGCGCCGCTTTCTGAATCACGCGTCCCACCAGTTCGCTGGTGCCCAGGTGAGCCGGGTGCGCCTTGACGATGACCGGGCAGCCAGCCGCCAGCGCTGAAGCGGTGTCGCCGCCGGCGACCGAGAAGGCGAGGGGGAAGTTGCTGGCGCCGAACACTGCCACCGGGCCAAGGCCGATGCGCCGCAGACGCAGGTCGGCGCGCGGCAGTGGCTGGCGCTCCGGCATTGCGGTGTCGACCACGGCACCGTGCCAGCGGCCATCACGCAGCAGGCTGGCAAACAGTTTGAGCTGGTTCACCGTGCGCATCCGCTCGCCTTCAAGGCGTGGCTTGGGCAGGCCGCTTTCGACATGAACGCGCTCGGTCAGCACATCGCCCAGGTCCAGAAGGCCTTGGGCGATGGCTTCTAGAAATGCGGCGCGTTGATCGTCACTCAATTGCCGGTAGTGATCGAATGACGCCTCGGCCAGTTCGCACGCAGCGTTGACGTCCTCCAGCGTGCTGGCGCCAAACGACGGTGTCAGGGGTTCACCCGTGGCGGCGGCGAGGGCAAAAACCTCTCCGGCCTGGCCCCGCACAGCGCGTTGTCCGATGATCGTTTCACCAATAATCTGCATTGCTCAACACCTCTCGAGGGCGGCGACCGTCAGTTGGCACCGCTGTGGCCAGCCCTTGAGGTTACCTCATGGCGCTACGATCGCCACCGGTCCGGGTGTTGAGCTTGCTGCGGCGCCTTTGGCCGCGCTTATTGCTGCAGCTTATTGCTGAACAGCGCTGAATCCTTCAAACGCAGTTTGCTGCTGGATCGCGCTGACAATGTTCTTGCGCGTGGCGGGCTGCTGGTTGCCCTGATTGTCCACAAACACCTCGCTCTGCAGCTCGGCCTCATCGCCTTCACCGACGAACGAGAAACCCAGGAATTCAAAGGCTTCCCGGTCCGCGTTGGCTTTCGAGCGCGGCGTACGCAGGGGCAGGGTGACGCTGGCGCTGTCCTTGCTGATGACGAAAACCTCGGCTTCCTTCTTCGGCCGTGCCGCTTTGCTCTTGCCGCCGCTCGGGTTGCTGACCGCTTGATGCGTCTGGTTGAGCACTTTCAACGCCAGGCTGTAGACCAGCTCCTGGAAACTCGGGTCGTCCTTGTAGCTGGAGAGAATCCGGCTGATCGGAAACTTCGCGCTCAGGTCTTCGAGCGCGGCCATGTCGGCGGCTTCGGCGTCCTTGAGCTGTTTGAGCTGACCCATGAGCTCGTAAGCCTGGTCATCATCGAATCGGTCATGGGCGGCGCGTATGGCCAGGCGCAGATCGCGAATCTGGTCGCTTTCCTTGGCGCTCTGAAACGCGTCGAGCACCATCTCGCTGATGGTTTTGGCCTGTGGCACATGTTGTGAAAGGTTGATGGCTTCTTCGTAGGCTTGCTTCGACGACACGGCGTTTGCCGCCGGATCGGTATGAGAATCAGACATTGAACATCCACTGCTTCGTTAACTGGGTTTGAGGCGCGAAAAGCCCGGGGCGTTTCGAGGGGCGTAATCTATTGGACGAGGGCGCCGTTGTCACGGATTGCCGTCTTCGCCCGGGCCACAGGGCGAGTGCCGTTGGATGATCCCATACCGCAGCATCAAAAAGCCCGGCGATTGCCGGGCCAGTCTTACACGCAGGTGCCGCCTTTATGGTGCGACCCCGTTCCGCCGGAAGGATGCGTCCCTTTCGGACACGCCGACGCAGAAAGTGAAACGATTGAAAGCAGAGCGACCAGTCCAGCGATAGCGATCTTCTTCATATTGCCTCCGTGCACTGCGAGATGCAGTACAGGGTTATCGGCGTATTGGGATCCCGCTTTAGGCAAGAAAGGCCTGCAGGTACATCAGGCCCGGCACTGGGGCGGGCGTTCTTTCATCAGGCAGCGACAGGTTCGGACTCAACCCAATTCGAATCATCAATTTCGAATGATGTGCTTTCATTGGGCTTCAGATTGAGTTCAAATTTTATCGGCCCAAAATTCGCGTGTATGTACGCTGAATAGAAAGCGCGCATCCCAATATCCGGCGGTCCTGGTATTTCTTGTGGGCCGCGTTTCTCCCAGTTCGCGATCGTCTGAACATCTACGCGGAAAATCGCTGCAGCTTCCTCCTGAATGAGGTCCTGTTCCTTTCTAAGGAAGCGAAACTGATGGCCCGTCATGGGCGTTCTCTGGCGCAAAATTTCTGCAGCAATGGCGCGATGCAAGCCATCTACGTTCTCGATTCTTACACCTTGGCCATAAGGGGTCTCGACGATCGTATATCCGTTTTTCAGGAAGATGCCGTCCAGGCCGCTGCCTGTGTATCTGTACATCTCTATACCTCCCATACCGTAATGGCGAAAAGCTCGCCAGGCTCGGGGTTCGGGTTCACGGAACACCACCTTGTTGGAGTCTCGCGCTAGCACGTGCACGAGATCTTCCAGTTGCTGCCTCGTCCATAGCGGCTCTTTGCTCTTCATGATTACCTATAATTGTTATAGGTGAAACCATGGTAGGGTGTCAGCTCAAGATCGTAAATAACGATTATTTTCGCTCAAGCATCAGGCTCCAATTTCAGCGGCTTCGGTATCTTGGTTGCGACCGGCGGCAGCCCAATGCAGATTGCACTCTCAGCTTACCCACTCAGATCTCCCTATACCCCGACGGACAAATTTCATATGAAACTCTGGGGTCATTCATTTGCTTGAGCTGCTGGTCCTGCTCGGGTTTTTGTCCAGGGATGGGCCGTTGACGAAGCAAATGCTAGCAACACCCTGCATCCCGGAGCCGCTTCCACCGCGCCATGGCGCCTGTGCGCGTCAGATCGCCGGGATCGAAGGTTTGAGAACGTTGAGACGCTTGTAACCCCGCGGGTCAGTGATTTGGCAGGACAACAAGAGAGGGGAGAAGAAGGAGAACGCCAGAAACAACAAAGCCCGCGCAAGGCGGGCTTTGTTGAGGTACTTGGTGGCTACACAGGGACTTGAACCCCGGACCCCAGCATTATGAATGCTATGCTCTAACCAACTGAGCTATGTAGCCAAGTGGCGCGCATTATTCGCTCAGATCGAATATGTGTCAAGCGTCTCTTTGAAAAAAATTATCCACGCGATCAATCGGTTAGCCTCCCGCACCGTCAACCATCCTTCATCCCCGCACCTCGGTGACAGTTTCACTGCTCACGATGAGTGCTTTTGCCCCACTTTCGAGCACCCGGCGTGCACTCTGCCGGATCTCGTGCCCGGTTTGATGGCCTCGTGCTATCGGTCCGTTTTTTGCTTATGCCTGCCGCAGCGCTGCCGATATGGATGTAGGTAGCTGCGGATTTCGACAAGCCATAACGCGGCCCTGGTTCAAAAGATGGGCGGTTATCGTTTTCAAAACACAGACATGGCATTTTGCCGGTAAAAATGTAAGGCAGCGCAGCGATGATCATGGGTCGTGCAGCGGTTGTCGGTGAGGAGTAGTCGGCTATGCAGAGTCTTTTGTCGCCAGGCATCCGCCTGCTCGGACGTCTCGGGTTCGCACGCAAGTTTCAGGTGCTCTTCTTTCTATTCATTTTGCCGCTCGCAGGCAGCCTTTGGATGATCGGGCAGGATTACCGCAGCAAGCTGGAGGTGATTTCTCAGGAACAAGCCGGCGTGCGCCAACTCATGGCGCTTGATGCGCTGGATGTGCAGCTGACGGCCCAGCGCAACCGCGCTGCGCGCTGGAAGGCCGTCGACATTCTTCGTGATCCGACGCCAGCCGCGAAGGCAGCCATGAACGCGCTGGATGCCGCCAACCCTGACCTGACCCGAACCCTCGCTTCTCTGGGCGATGAGCTCAAAGCGCAGAACGCCAGCGCGGACATCATGACGCGTTATCAAGCGGTGCAGGCTTCGGTCAAAGGCATGGATTCGGAATCTCTGCGCACCGTTGGCTGGTGGCCGGACGGCTATGACCGTTTTACCTCCGCCCTCACAGCGTTGCAGAGTCTGCGAGAGCAGATCGCCATGGACAGCGGCTTGATTCTCGATCCATGGCTTGAAACCTACTTGCTGATGCAAATCTCTACGCAGCAGGCGCCGGAACTGGTCGAGCGCGTAGGGCGGATGGCGAGTATCGGCCAGTCGTCGATCGCGTCCGGGCAGTTCTCGTTGCAGAGCCGTCTTCAAATGCGCGACCTGCGCAGTCGTATCGGTGACGCGCGGGATCAACTGGTCAAAGCAGTGGGTTCGCTCCAATCCAAAGCGTATCCGGGCATGGAAGTCTGGACGCGTCAGTATGAAGACAGTCTTCAGCGCCTTGATAACGAATTGAAAGTGCTCGACGACGGTGTGTTCGGCGGCAGCATCAAGTTAGACCCTGCTGCTTTCGAGCGCAGCGTCGATGGCGTCAGTGAAGGACTGGCTGCCTTGCGCAAGCAATCACTGTCGTCACTGACCAGTCGGCTCGATTATTACCATGAGCAGTCGACTCTGCAGTTCGTTCCGGTGGCCGCAATTTTCAGCATTCTTGCGCTCGCGGCGCTGTATCTATTCATGTGCCTGCAAGCGTCGATCCAGCGCAGCGCCAAGGGCATTACGACCCTGGCCGAGTCGCTGCGTGACGGCAATTTGTGCGTTGAGGTCGCCGTCCAGGGGCGTGACGAACTCGCTGCAATCAGCACCGCCCTCAACGTTGCGGTGGTGCAACTGCGCACCAGTCTGCTGGGCGTCAACCACGAAACCCAGCAACTGGGCTCTGCGGTGCTGACCCTCAATGCGCAGTCCGGCAGCACGCTCAACGAAGTTGAAGATCAACAGCAGCAAATCAGTCAGATCGCCGCTGCCCCCACCGAGCTGGCCGCGACGTCCATTGGTGTGGCCCGCAGCTGTGAAGCCGCATCCGGCAGCGCCCAGGCCACCCGACGCATCGCCGAAGACAGCAGCCGCGACAGTCAACGCACCACGGCGAGCATTCAGCAGCTGAACCAGAAGCTAACCGACACCGCCAACGCGTTGAGCAAAGTCAGTGAGCAGGGGCAGCAGATCCAGTCGGTGGTGGACACCATCCGCGGCATTGCCGAACAGACCAACCTGCTGGCGCTCAATGCTGCCATCGAAGCGGCGCGAGCGGGGGAGCAGGGCCGTGGCTTCGCCGTGGTCGCTGACGAAGTGCGCAGTTTGTCGCAGCGTACCCAGGCGTCGACCGCGCAAATCGCCGGGACCGTGGACAGCCTGCGTTCGACTGTCAGTCAGGCCGTCAGCCTGATGGAGGCGGCATGTGGCCAGGCGGTCAGTGATGCACAGTCCGTGACCGGGTTGGGCGAGCGGCTGGAAGAGATCGCCAGCGCGGTGCAGATCGTCACTGACACGCTGGCGCAGATCGCCACGGCGGTTGAGGAACAGGCCTCGACGGCGGACGAGGTCAGCGGCAACATCCAGCAGGTTGATCAGGCTGCTGGCCGTTTGCTTGAAGGCGCGCGTGCGGTCAATCAGGCCGCAGACACACTGACTAAAGGCAGTCGGGCCTTGAGTGACAACACCGCGAGATTCCATTTGGGGTGAGCTGCGCAGGCGAGGCGTGAGGGTGATTGGCGCGCGATAGCGTGCACGCCATCATGCGGCAGCGTACGGCGCGGGTTGAAAGAAGAAAGGAAGGCGACGTATAAGATCCGTCGCTTTCTTTTGGTATTTCGATACCCATCGCCGTAGGGGATTTCTCCATGACCGACAGCAGTGCCGCAGGTGCGGCGGTTTATTCGCCCCTGACGTTAGCGTTGTACGACGCCTGGGTGTTGGGCATCTCCAATCGGTATGCCTGGCGTTGCACGACCGACGAGGTGTTGTTGCCGTTCTTCCGCGCCAATGTTCGCGCGCATCATCTGGATATCGGTGTCGGCACGGGTTATTACCTGGCCAAGGCGAAGCTGCCGGTGGCCACCCAAATAACCCTGATGGACCTCAATCCCAGCAGCCTCGCCGCTGCCAAGCGCAGAATCGGCCGGTCAGACACGCGCACCCTTCAGCACGATGTGATGACGCCGATCCCCGGCAACGAGCGTTTCGATTCGATATCGCTGTTCTACCTGCTGCATTGCCTGCCAGGTCCGCTGGCCGCCAAGGCGGCGATCTTTGCTCACCTCAAGCACAACCTGAACCCTGACGGCGTATTGTTTGGCGCAACGATTCTGGGGGACGAGGTGGGGCACAACGGCTTCGGTCGCAAGCTGATGGCGGTCTACAACAAGAAAGGCATCTTCGGAAACAGCCAGGACACCCAGGCCGGTTTCGAGGCGCATTTGCGGACTCATTTTCGCGAGGTAACCCTCAAGCGCGAAGGCGTAGTTCTGCTGTTTCGCGCAGCACAGCCGATCGTCTGAGGCGCATTAAAAGCACAAAGCCCGCGGATCACTGAGTGATGTGCGGGCTTTGGTGTTCAACGAAGTTCGTGGAAGTCCACGAGGGCGTCAGACGTTGAAACGGAAGTGCAGAACGTCGCCGTCCTTGACGATGTAATCCTTGCCTTCCAGGCGCCATTTGCCCGCTTCCTTGGCACCGGCCTCACCCTTGTACTGGATGAAGTCGTTGTAGGCGACGCACTCGGCGCGGATGAAGCCTTTTTCGAAATCGGTGTGGATCACGCCGGCAGCCTGTGGCGCGGTGGCGCCGACACGGACGGTCCAGGCACGCACTTCTTCGACACCGGCAGTGAAGTAGGTCTGCAGGTGCAGCATTTCGTAGCCGGCGCGGATCACGCGGTTCAGACCAGGTTCTTCAAGGCCCAGGGCCTCCAGGAACATGTCCTTTTCTTCGCCATCATCAAGTTCGGCGATTTCCGCTTCGATCTTGTTGCAGACCGGCACCAGCATTGCGCCTTCTTCTTCGGCGATAGCACGAACCACGTCCAGGTGCGGGTTATTCTCGAAACCGTCTTCCGCGACGTTGGCGATGTACATGACCGGTTTGGTGGTCAGCAGATGGAAGCCCTTGATGACGGCTTTCTCATCGGCGTTCATGCTCTTCATCAGGCTGCGCGCAGGTTTGCCCAGCGTGAAGTGTGCAATGAGTTGTTCCAGCAGGCCTTTCTGGACCACTGCGTCCTTGTCGCCGCCCTTGGCGTTGCGCGTGACTTTCTGCAGTTGCTTCTCGCAGCTGTCGAGGTCAGCGAAAATCAGCTCCAGATCGATGATCTCGATGTCGCGCTTTGGGTCGACGCTGTTGGAGACGTGAATCACGTTCTCGTCTTCGAAGCAGCGCACGACGTGAGCAATGGCGTCGGTTTCGCGGATGTTGGCGAGGAACTTGTTGCCCAGGCCTTCACCTTTGGATGCACCGGCAACCAGACCGGCGATGTCGACGAATTCCATGGTGGTCGGCAGGATGCGCTTCGGGTTGACGATGTCGGCCAGGGCCTGCAGGCGCGGGTCCGGCATGGGCACGATGCCGGTGTTCGGTTCGATGGTGCAGAAGGGAAAGTTCTCCGCCGCGATACCGGACTTGGTCAGGGCGTTGAACAGGGTGGACTTGCCGACGTTGGGCAGGCCGACGATGCCGCAGTTGAATCCCATGGTGTTTCCCCTCGAGTGATGTCAGGCCTTCTGGCTGTGCAGGACGCGCATCGCCTTGGCGAAGTCGCCAGCGAGTACATCCGGCAACACGCCGAGGGCAAAGTCGATGCTGGCGTCCAGTTTTTCCTGTTCGGCGCATGGCGCACGACCCAGAACGAAGTTGGACACCAGACTGGCGTCGCCCGGGTGGCCGATGCCAAGCCGCAGGCGGTGGAAGCCGTTCTGGTTGCCGAGCTGCGCAATGATGTCGCGCAACCCGTTATGCCCGCCGTGCCCGCCACCCAGTTTGAGTTTGGCGACGCCCGGAGGCAGGTCGAGTTCGTCGTGGGCCACCAGAATGGCTTGCGGAGGAATCCGGAAGAAACCCGCCAGAGCTGCAACGGACTGGCCGCTGCGGTTCATGTAGGTGGTGGGAATCAGCAGACGAACGTCTTGGCCCTGATGACTGAACTTAGCCGTCAGGCCGAAATATTTGCGGTCAGCGGTCAGATTGACACGCTGTGCGCTGGCAATGCGCTCAACGAAAAGAGCCCCTGCGTTATGCCGGGTCTGTTCGTATTCGGGGCCTGGATTTCCCAGGCCGACGATCAGTTGGATGGCGGTCACGTCAGGGGCTCTTCCTTGGGTCGAGTGTGATGATGGAAAACATCATCACGGGTTCAACCGGCTAGCGAGTAGTAATTACTCTGCTTCGCCTTCTGCGGTGCCTTCTTCTTCGTCCTGGACGATGCGAGGAGCGTGGACGTTAGCGATGTCCAGATCCTTGTCGTGGGCCAGAGCGACGAATTCAACACCTTTAGGTGCCTTGATATCGGACAGGTGAACCTTGTCGCCGATTTCCAGCGCGCCCAGGTCAACTTCGATGAACTCAGGCAGGTCTTTTGGCAGGCAGGTCACTTCCAGCTCAGTGGTGGTGTGCGAGATCTCGCCGCCTTTCTTGACCGGTGCTTCTTCGTTGATGAAGTGCACTGGAACGATAGCGGTCAGTTTCTGGCCAGCCACGACGCGGATGAAGTCGGCGTGCATGATGAACTGCTTGGCAGGGTGACGCTGCATCGCTTTAACGATGACGTTCTGCTTGGCGCCAGCAATGTTCAGCTCGATAACGTGGCTGTAAGCAGCTTCGTTTTCGAACATTTTGGCGAGTTCTTTGGCTTCGATGGTGATCGAAGTCGCTTCCTGGCCACCACCGTAAACAACGGCTGGGACGGAGGCGGCGAGACGACGCAGGCGGCGGCTCGCACCTTTCCCCAGGTCAGTACGCGCTTGGGCGTTCAGAGTAAATTCGTTCATTTTGTATCTCCAAAATAGCCATGACCGAGCGGCGTTTGCGACCAGCGCCTGACACGGTATGGGCAAAAAAGCCCCGCCCCGGCATTGAGTGTCGGGGCGGGGCGCTTTTCGTCAACGGATGGTTCGGCAGGGCAGGGCCCTTATCGGAACATCGCGCTGATCGATTCTTCATTGCTGATGCGACGCATCGCCTCAGCGACGACCGGTGCGATATCCAGTTGACGGATACGATCACAGGCCTGTGCTGCAGCGGACAACGGGATGGTGTTCGTCACCACCAGTTCGTCCAGCACGGAATTTTCGATGTTCTCGATCGCACGGCCCGACAGAACAGGGTGTGTGCAATACGCGAAGACCTTGGCAGCGCCGTGTTCTTTCAGCGCCTTGGCCGCATGGCACAAGGTGCCGGCGGTATCGACCATGTCGTCGACGAGAATACAGGTACGGCCTTCGACATCACCGATGATGTGCATCACTTCGGAGTGGTTGGCCTTCTCGCGGCGCTTGTCGATGATGCCCAGATCGACGCCCAGAGACTTGGCAACAGCACGTGCACGCACGACGCCGCCGATATCCGGAGAGACAATCATCAGGTTTTCGAAGCGTTGGTCTTCAATGTCATCCACCAGGACCGGGGAGCCGTAGATGTTATCTACCGGAATATCGAAGAAGCCTTGAATCTGGTCAGCGTGCAGGTCAACAGTCAGCACACGGTCGATACCGACGACGGTGAGCATGTCCGCAACCACTTTAGCGCTGATAGCCACACGGGCAGAACGCGGACGGCGATCCTGGCGGGCATAACCAAAGTAAGGGATTACAGCAGTGATACGAGTAGCCGAGGAGCGACGGAAGGCATCAGCCATCACGACGAGTTCCATCAGGTTATCGTTGGTCGGAGCGCAGGTCGGCTGGATAATGAAGACGTCTTTACCGCGAACGTTTTCATTGATCTCAGCGGTAATCTCACCGTCGGAGAACTTTCCAACAGAGATGTCACCGAGAGGGATATGCAGCTGACGTACGACACGCCGAGCCAGATCGGGGTTGGCGTTCCCCGTAAAGACCATCATCTTGGACACGCGCAGTACCTGGAGGCTTAGGGTATGCCTGGATGACTATAGGAAAATGGCAGGGGCGGCTGGATTCGAACCAACGCATGGCAGGATCAAAACCTGCTGCCTTACCGCTTGGCGACGCCCCTGTATCTGTTGCACGAGTGCCTGGCACTCGGTTCCTTTTAGAGCAGCGCTTGTAACTTCCGGTGCAACATCGAGATGTTTGCGCCTTTTGCTACAAACCCTGTAAGGGTCTCTGTAAGAAGGGCCGAGACTTTATCAGCTTCAGCTTTGCTTGGGAAGGCCCCAAACACACAACTTCCAGTTCCGGTTAATTTTGCTTCGGTAAAATTACCTAGCAAATTCAAAGCGTTACCAACTTCTGGATACCGCCTCGTTACAACCGGTAAGCAGTCGTTTCGACTGTTTCCCTTGGGAACGGGGCGCACTTTAATGGGAGGAGTGTCACGTGTCAACAGCGGATCTGAAAAAATTTCTGCTGTACTTACAGATACTTGCGGCACCAGCACCAGATACCAGGGTTCTTCGGGGGTTACAGGGGTCAGGATCTCGCCGATGCCCTCGGCAAAAGCGGCGTGCCCGCGCACGAAAACCGGCACGTCAGCCCCAAGTTTGAGGCCCAGCGCCGCCAGTCGATCTTCATCCCAGCCAAGTTGCCAGAGATGATTCAGGCCGAGCAGTGTAGTTGCCGCATCGGAGCTTCCGCCGCCAATACCGCCACCCATGGGCAGGATTTTTTTCAGCCAGATATCGACACCGAGCGGGCAACCGGATTGATCTTTGAGGGCGCGGGCCGCTCTCACGATCAAATTACTGTCGTGGGGGACGTCGGCAATTTCTGTCTGCAGGCGCACTTCACCGTCGTCGCGAAGCGCGAAACTGAGTTCGTCGCCATAATCGAGAAACTGAAACAGCGTCTGCAGTTCGTGATAACCATCGGCACGGCGTCCAGTGATGTGCAGCATCAGATTCAGTTTGGCAGGGGCGGGCAGTGTCAGTCGTGCTTGCGACATGCTCATTGCCCCAGTTTGCGTGGTTGCCAGTCCTTGATGACCAGCGTGACGTCCAGATCCTGCCCGTGCAGCTTCATGCGTTCAGGCAGCCAGAAACCGTTTTGCTGGGTGTAGCTCAGGTACTCGATCTGCCAGCCATCCTGTTCAAGGCTGGCCAGGCGACTGTCACCGTCAAGGGTCAGGCTGCTTTTGCTGTCCGGGGCGGGCAACCCGCGCACCCACCACACAAGATGCGACACCGGCAGTTTCCAGCCCAACTGATCCTTGAGCAGGGTTTCCGGATCCGGCGCGTCGTAGCGGCCCTGATTGGCGACTTCCAGCGACACCGCGCCAGGGCGACCCGTCAAGCGAGCGGCACCGCGACCCAGCGGGCCGGACAGGCGAATGTCGTAGTAATCCTGACGTTGCAGCCAGAACAGCGTGCCGCTACCGGAGTCCTTGGGCGCGCGGATCCCAACCTTCCCGTTGATCTGCCAGCCGTCGAGGCTGCTGAGTTGTTCTTTGTTCACACGCCATTGATTGGCGTCGCCCTTGCCTTGAACGGCTTCGCGGGAGGACATGCCGGCACAGCCGGCGAGCAGGGCGATCAGGCTGAATACGAGTACGTGGCGCAATTGCATAAATTCAAAGGGTCTCGGCGCCGGTCAGGCGTTTGATGGTGCTGCGCAAGACCGGGCTGTCAGGTTGTTGTTCGAGGGCCTTGGCCCACACTTTGCGGGCTTCACGCTGCTCGCCTTTGGCCCAGAGGACTTCGCCCAGGTGCGCGGCGACTTCGTGATCGGGGAAACGCTCCAGCGCCTGGCGCAGCAGACGCTCGGCTTCGTCCAGATTGCCCAGGCGGTAATTGACCCAGCCGAGGCTGTCGAGCACCGCCGGGTCTTCCGGATTGAGCTGGTGCGCGCGTTCGATCAATTCCTTGGCTTCGGCGTAGCGGGTCGTGCGGTCCGAAAGCGTGTAGCCCAGGGCGTTCAGCGCCATGGCGTTGTCCGGCTCGCGTTTAAGAATGGCGCGAAGATCGCTCTCCATCTGTTTCAGATCGTTGCGTTTCTCGGCCAGCATCGAGCGGGTATAGAGCAGATTCAGGTCGTCCGGGTACTGCTTGAGTGCCTGACTCAACACTTGCCAGGCGCGATCGCTCTGGTTGTTGTTGGCCAGGGTCTCGGCTTCCACCAGATACAGCTGAATGGCGTAGTCGGGTTGGTCCGCGCGGGCCTGAGCCAGCCGTTTCGAGGCCTCGGCGGTGTTGCCGTTGCTCATGAGAATATCGGCCTGACGCAGTTGCGCAGGCAGGAAGTCATTGCCGGGGCCCACTTGGGCGTATTCGGCCAGCGCGGTTTGAGGGTCGTTGCGTTCTTCGTAGATGCGGCCAAGGTTTACGTGGGCCGAATCGACGTGACTGCCACGGGCGACGAGGTCTTCGAGGTAACCCTGCGCCTCGTCCCATGCCTTGTTTTCCAGGCACACGAGGGCGAGCGAATAACGCAGCTCATCGTCATCCGGGTACTGCTGAACCAGGCTGGAAAACTGCACTTTGGCGTCTTCCATGCGGTTCTGTTCCACCAGCATGCGCGCATAGGTCAGGCGCAGACGCTTGTCATCCGGGTACTTCTTAATGCTTTTTTCCAGTAGCGGAATCGCTTCCTTGCCGCGGTTCATGCTTTGCAGCAAGCGAGCGCGCAGCAGAATCGGCGCCACTTCGCCTTCACCCGGCGGGTTGTCTTCCAGCAGTTTCAGGGAGGCGGCACTGTCGCCTTCCTGCTGAAGGAGCAGTGCCTTGCCGAAGATCAGCTGGCCGTTTTTCGGGTACTTCGTCAACAGGCGGTCAAAGCTGGTGATCAGCCCTTTGCGCGTAGTGGAGTCGGTTTCCGACGCCGACAGCGCGAGGAAGTCAAAATGCGTGTCGCCCTGGCCCTGAAGCACCTTCTCCATGTAGCGCATGGCGTCGTCGTAGCGACCGGCCCGCGCCAGCTGGATGGCTGCCGCGCGCTGTGCCTCGAGATTGCTCGGGTCGTTTTTGGCCCAGATCATCGATGTGTCGAGGGCAGCCTGATCGGCGCCCAGGTACTCGGCGATGCGGAAGGCGCGCTCGGAAATCCCCGGGTCCTGGGTCTGGATCGCCTGGGTCACGTAGTTATCCAGCGCGATGTCGAAGCGGTTGCGCTGGCCGGCAAGCTCGGCAGTCAGCAGGCTGACGACGGTTTCCTGAGTAAAGGAGCCGTACACCTGAGGTTTGGCCTCGGGTGCGGGCGGCGCTTCTTTCGCCGGTGCGGAGGGCTCCGTAGAAACGGAGGCCGTAGACTGGCAGCCACTCAGAGCGACAAGGGCAAGGAACAGCGCGGAGGATTTATTCATATAGAAGAGGGGCGGCTTACCTGCGGTTTGGAAGCATCATGACACAAGGCCGGGAGCAAACCCACAGCCCGCACGAAATCTGGATACGCTCAATCTACAGCCTGTGCGCGGACATTTTGTCGCAGGCCGGAGGCGGTGATACGCAACCTGTATAGGGACAATAGCGTGCTGCGGACGTTCTGAATGTATTGCGGTGGTTGTTCTCCCTCTAGTGAAGTAGGACAATTGCCGGCTTCACGTCACCATCAGCGACCTTGAATGGCCTTTCTTGCTCTGGGTATCAACCATAAGACTGCATCAGTTGATGTCCGCGAGCGCGTGGCATTTACGCCTGAGCAGCTGGTTGAGGCGCTGCAGCAGCTCTGCCGCCTGACCCAGAGCCGGGAAGCGGCCATTCTCTCCACCTGCAATCGCAGCGAACTTTATATCGAGCAGGATCAGCTGACCGCCGACGCCGTGTTGCATTGGCTGGCGGATTATCATCACCTGAATGTCGATGAGCTGCGGGCCAGCGCCTATGTACATCAAGACGACGCGGCGGTGCGCCACATGATGCGCGTGGCGTCGGGGCTGGATTCGCTGGTGCTCGGCGAGCCGCAGATCCTCGGTCAGATGAAATCAGCCTATGCCGTTGCCCGGGAGGCTGGCACGGTCGGTCCGTTGCTCGGGCGGCTGTTCCAGGCCACCTTCAGCGCTGCCAAACAGGTGCGCACCGACACCGCCATTGGCGAAAACCCGGTCTCCGTCGCCTTTGCCGCCGTCAGCCTGGCCAAGCAGATTTTCAGCGACCTGCAGCGCAGTCAGGCGTTGCTGATCGGGGCAGGGGAGACCATCACTCTGGTTGCCCGTCACCTGCACGAGCTTGGGGTCAAGCGTATCGTCGTTGCCAACCGCACCCTTGAGCGTGCGAATATTCTCGCCGAGCAGTTTGGTGCCCACGCGGTGCTGTTGGCCGACATCCCGGCCGAGCTGGTCAATAGCGACATCGTCATCAGCTCCACGGCCAGCCAACTGCCGATACTGGGCAAGGGAGCGGTAGAAAGCGCGCTGAAACTGCGCAAGCACAAGCCGATCTTTATGGTCGATATCGCCGTGCCGCGCGACATCGAGCCCGAGGTCGGCGAGCTGGACGACGTCTACCTCTATACCGTTGACGATCTGCACGAAGTCGTCGCTGAAAACCTCAAGAGTCGCCAGGGCGCGGCGCAGGCGGCCGAAGAGCTGGTCAGCGTGGGCGTCGATGACTTCATGTCGCGGCTGCGCGAACTGGCGGCGGTCGACGTGCTCAAGGCGTATCGTCAGCAGAGCGAACGCCTGCGTGACGAAGAATTGCAGAAGGCCCAGCGCATGCTCGCCAATGGCAGCAACGCTGAAGACGTGCTGATGGCGCTGGCGCGTGGCCTGACGAATAAATTGATGCACGCCCCCAGCGTGCAACTCAAAAAGCTGTCCGCCGAAGGCCGCGTCGATGCGCTGGCCATGGCCCAGGAACTCTTTGCCCTCAACGAGGGCTCCACGGATAAATCCCCGCAATGAAAGCTTCACTGCTTAATAAGCTGGACGTGCTCAGCGACCGTTTCGAGGAATTGACCGCGCTGCTCGGCGATGGCGAAGTCATCTCCGATCAGACCAAATTTCGCGCGTACTCCCGTGAGTACGCCGAAGTCGAGCCAGTGATTCAGGTGTACCGGCAACTGCAGAAAGTGCAGGCCGACCTCGAAGGCGCCCAGGCGCTGCTCAAGGACAGCGACCCTGACATGCGCGAAATGGCCGTCGAAGAAGTACGCGATGCCAAGGATCAATTGCTGGTGCTTGAGGCTGACCTGCAGAAAATGCTGCTGCCCAAGGACCCAAACGATGGCCGCAACGTGTTTCTGGAAGTTCGCGCCGGCACCGGTGGCGACGAAGCCGCCATTTTCGCCGGGGACTTGTTCCGCATGTATTCCCGCTATGCCGAGCGACGTGGCTGGCGTGTCGAGATCCTGTCCGAGAACGTAGGCGAACATGGCGGCTACAAGGAAGTCATCGCCCGGGTCGAAGGCGAAAACGTCTACGGCAAGCTGAAATTCGAGTCGGGTGTGCATCGTGTTCAGCGCGTCCCGGAAACCGAATCCCAGGGACGCATCCACACCTCTGCGTGTACGGTAGCGGTGTTGCCGGAGCCGGACGAGCAGCAGACCATCGAGATCAATCCATCCGACTTGCGCGTTGACACCTATCGCTCATCCGGCGCCGGTGGTCAGCACGTCAACAAGACCGATTCGGCCATCCGCATTACGCACTTGCCGTCCGGCATTGTGGTGGAGTGTCAGGAAGAACGTTCGCAGCACAAGAACCGTGCGCGGGCCATGTCCTGGCTGTCGGCCAAGCTCAATGATCAGCAGACCTCTGCGGCGGCCAACGCCATCGCCAGCGAGCGTAAATTGCTGGTAGGTTCCGGGGATCGCTCGGAACGCATTCGTACATACAATTTTCCACAGGGCCGAGTCACGGATCACCGCGTGAATCTGACCCTCTATTCCCTTGATGAAGTTCTGGCCGGCGGGGTCGATGCAGTGATAGAACCGTTACTTGCCGAGTATCAGGCAGATCAACTTGCGGCACTGGGTGATTAAATGACCATCATCGCCAGCTTGTTAAGAAGCGCCGAGTTGCCGGATTCTCCGACAGCGCGTCTGGATGCAGAATTGTTGCTGGCCGCTGCCTTGGGCAAACCGCGCAGTTTCCTGCACACCTGGCCCGAGCGTATTGTCAGCACCGAAGCAGCGCACGCCTTTGACGGCTATCTCAAGCGTCGTCGAACCGGTGAGCCCGTCGCGTACATCCTGGGCCTGCAAGGGTTCTGGAACATCGACCTGGAAGTCGCGCCCCATACGCTGATCCCGCGGCCTGAAACCGAGATGCTGGTGGAAACCGCGCTGGAGCTTTTGCCCGGTGCGATTCCCCACACGCTGCTCGACTTGGGCACTGGCACCGGCGCCATCGCGCTGTCGCTGGCCAAGGATCGTCCGCAATGGAGCGTCACGGCGGTAGACCGCGTTGAAGAGGCGGTCGAGCTTGCCGAACGCAATCGGCAGCGCCTGCATCTGGATAACGCGAAGGTTTTGCACAGCCACTGGTTCGGTGCGGTCGAGGGTCAGCGTTTCGACCTGATCCTGAGCAATCCGCCGTACATTGCCTCCAACGACCCTCATCTGGTCGAAGGTGACGTGCGTTTCGAGCCGAGCAGTGCGCTCGTCTCCGGCGCCGATGGCCTGGATGATCTGCGTTTGATTGTGTCGCAAGCGCCCGCGCACCTTGAAGCCGGCGGCTGGCTGTTGCTGGAGCATGGTTACGATCAAGGCGCGGCGGTGCGCGAGCTGTTGCTTGAGCATGGATTCGAACAGATCAAGACCCGCCGCGATCTGGGCGACCATGAACGCATCACCTTCGGGCGAGTGCCGTGCTGACGGACGAGGAACTGCTGCGCTATAGCCGGCAGATCCTTGTGCAACAAGTCGACATCGACGGTCAGTTGCGCATCAAGCAGAGCCGCGTGTTGATTGTCGGCCTCGGCGGACTGGGTTCGCCGGTGGCGTTGTACCTGGCGGCGGCCGGCGTTGGTGAACTGCATCTGGCGGATTTCGACAGCGTCGATCTGACCAACCTGCAACGCCAGATCCTTCATGACACCCCGAGCGTGGGCCTGAGCAAGGTCGATTCAGCCATCACCCGGCTGACCGCTATCAATCCGCAGATAACACTGGTTGCCCATCGCGCGGCCCTTGATGTCGACTCACTGGCGGCAGCCGTTGCCGGGGTCGATCTGGTCCTGGACTGCTCGGACAATTTCTCGACGCGCGAGGCGGTCAATGCTGCCTGCGTCGCCGCGTGCAAACCCCTGGTCAGCGGCGCCGCGATCCGCCTCGAAGCGCAACTGTCGGTGTTCGATCCGCGCCGTCCGGAGAGCCCTTGTTACCACTGCCTGTACGGGCACGGCAGCGAGACCGAACTGACCTGCAGCGAGGCCGGCGTCATCGGCCCGTTGGTGGGGTTGGTCGGCAGTTTGCAGGCCCTTGAGGCTCTCAAGCTCATTGCCGAATTTGGCGAACCGATGGTGGGGCGACTTCTGCTGATCGACGCTGTGAGCACGCGATTCCGCGAGTTGAAAGTCAAACGTGATCCTGGCTGCAGCGTGTGCGGCACCGGGCGTAGAGCTTCCGCCGAGCATGAATAGAGACAGTGACGCGCCGGTGGCGGTATTTGATTCCGGCGTCGGCGGGTTGTCGGTGCTGGCGGAAATACAGCAACTGCTGCCACGAGAGTCATTGCTTTACGTCGCCGACTGCGGCCATATCCCCTACGGCGAGAAAACCCCCGAATTCATTCGTGAACGTTGCGCGACGATTGCCGAGTTCTTCCACAATCAGCGCGCCAAGGCCTTGGTGATCGCCTGCAACACGGCGACGGTGGCCGGCATCGCTGACTTGCGCCTCCGCTACCCTGACTGGCCGCTGGTGGGCATGGAGCCGGCGGTCAAACCTGCGGCCGCGGCGACGCGAACCGGTGTCGTCGGTGTGCTGGCGACCACGGGCACTTTGCAAAGCGCCAAATTTGCCGCATTGCTCGATCGCTTCGCGGCAGACGTTCAAGTCATCACGCAGCCCTGCCCGGGGCTGGTCGAGTTGATCGAAACGGGTGACCTGGTCAGCCCGACGATTCGCCAATTGCTGCAGGGTTATGTCGCGCCGTTGCTTGCGGCGGGTTGCGACACCATCATTCTGGGTTGCACCCATTACCCGTTTCTCAAGCCGTTGCTTTGGGAAATGATCCCTGCGTCCATCACGCTGATCGACACCGGGGCGGCTGTAGCCCGGCAGTTGCAGCGGTTATTGAGCGAACGGGAGCTGTTGGCGAGCGGTCATCCTCAGACCGCTCAGTTCTGGACGACCGGCGATCCAGAAGATTTCAGAAACGTCCTACGCGTGCTTTGTAACAACTCCGACAATGTGCGAAGCTTCGTTTCGTGAAAAAAACGTGAATCGCTTCGTCTGTGGGTGAACTAAAGTTCAGCCGCCGGCTTCTACAGCACTTCTGTCGATATAAAAATTTTTAACTGCTTTCGAAAATAGGATGTTTCAGATGAAGCGACTGTTTTGTTTGGCTGCGATTGCGGCTGCGTTGTTGGGGCAAAGCGCAATTGCTCAAGCTGATGGGGTCGAGTTGTCCGTAGGACACACTGGCGAGTCCACGATGACTTATCGTCTGGGCGCGCAATTTGATTGGGATCAAAGCTGGTGGCAAACCGGTGTCGGTCGCCTGACGGGTTACTGGAGCGGCGCTTACACGTATTGGGAAGGCGACAAGAGCTCCAGCAACAACAGCCTGTCGTTCTCCCCGGTATTCGTTTATGAGTTTTCGGGTGAGAGCGTCAAGCCTTACATCGAGGCCGGCATCGGCGCCGCTGTATTCCAGCGTACCGAAGTGGAAGGCAACAAGTTGGGCAGTGCGTTCCAGTTCGAAGACCGTTTGGGTTTTGGTCTGCGCTTTGCCGGTGGACATGAAGTTGGCCTGCGCGCCACTCACTACTCCAACGGCGGCATGACCACCAACAATGACGGTATCGAAAGCTACGCTATTCACTACACGATGCCGTTCTAATCGCTATATCGCGTTAATGCAGTCGCGGCCCTGACCGCGATTGCAACGTATCAGCCGCAAATGTGTCAACCAACGCGGCTGACGCATAAAAACCAGTCATCACAGATACGCCGTCGCAATCCCTTCTCGTTCGGCAATACACTCCGGTGCACCCATTTCGAATTCTCTGCAAATCAACGGCCGACGGTCGTAGATCGTGCACATCATCGTGTCGCGATCCAGCGCCGCGCACCAGCCATCGTCCAGGCGCAGCATGACTTCCCCGCCCCAGTCATCGGTGTCGATGTAACGCTCGGGCACGCCGGTGTCGGTGATCAGCATGACTTCCAGCTGACAGCAGCAGGCCGCACAAGTGGAACACGTGATAGCGGGTTCGGCAGGGAGTTGAAGCGAGGGGATAACGGTCGTCATGGGCGGCAGTTTAAATCACCGCGCAGCAGACCGCTAACCGATGTGACCAATGCTCACCCAGTCTCCTGCGTCTCGGCCTGTCGCTGCGGCAGCGACTTGAACGCTTGCAGCGCGCGTTCGCGGCTGGCTTTCAAATCGACGATAGGCGCGGGGTAACTTTCGACGCTGAACAAGCCGCCCAGTGCAGTGGGGTTGTGAATGTCGCGCTTGTTCAACTCAGCCAGTTCAGGCACCCAATGCTTGATGAATCGACCTTCAGGGTCGAAGCGCTCCGACTGACTTTGTGGATTGAAGATCCGGAAGTAAGGCGACGCGTCGGTGCCGGTTGATGAACTCCACTGCCAGCCGCCATTGTTCGACGCAAGATCGCCGTCGATCAAGTGCTGCATGAAGTAGCGTTCACCTTCACGCCAGTCGATCAGCAGATTCTTGGTCAGGAACATGGCCGAAATCATCCGCAAGCGGTTGTGCATCCAGCCGGTTTCAAGCAGTTGGCGCATGGCTGCATCGACAATCGGCAGACCGGTTCGACCTTGTTGCCAGGCTTCCAGATCCTTGGGTGAATTGCGCCATTTCAGCGCTTCGGTTTCCGGGCGGAACGCGCGGTGACGGGAGACACGGGGGAAGCCCACCAGCACGTGCTTGTAGAACTCACGCCAGAGCAGCTCGTTGATCCACGTCACTGAACCCGGATTACCGGTTTCAAACTCGCCATTGTTGCTGCGCAGCGCCGAATGCAAGCACTGGCGGGGCGAAATCACGCCGGCCGCCAGGTACGCAGACAGCTGGCTGGTGCCTGGCTTGGCAGGAAAGTCGCGCTCTTGATCGTAATAATGCACTTGCTCGTCGGTGAAGTTGTGCAGGCGGTCACGCGCCTCATCTTCACCGGCAGGCCAGAGCGCGCGCTGGGCCTCGGGCGGCGCGGCGAAACCCTTGACCGCATCCGGAACGACATCGCTTTTGATGGACAGCTTCTGTTGCGGCTTGGGCAGTGCAACCAGCGCCGGCATCGAGTAATGCAAGCGGGCGTAACAGACCTTGCGGAATTGTGTGAAAACCTTGAAGTAACCCCCGCTTTTGGTCAGCACGCTGCCCGGCTGAAAAAACAGCTGGTCGAGGTGGCGGCGAAACAGAATGCCGGCGCCGTCGAGTGCCTCCTCCACTTCATGATCTCGCCGGGTCTCGTTGATGCCGTACTCGTCGTTGACGTGAACGCCTTCGATCCCGTGTTGCTGACACAACTCCAGTATCGCCTTGGGTGCCTGCGCCCATGTGTCTGCATGGACAATCAGCAGCGGCAAGTTCAGCGCTTCGAGTGCCTTGCGCAGTTCGCTGAGGTTACGCAGCCAGAAATCGACTTTGCACGGGGCATCGTCGTGGCTCTGCCACTGGCCCGGGCTGATCATGTACACGGCAAGAGTCGGGCCCTGCTCCATGGCAGCGCTCAGCGCGGTGTTGTCGTGCACACGCAGATCGCTGCGCAGCCATATCAATTGCATAGTTATTCCTTAGATAAGCCCCAGCCGCTGCAAAGCGACCTGGGCGGTCAAAGGGTCTTCCGCAAGAGAGAGGCCGGAGACTTCACCCTCGGCTGCGGATAATTCCGTGGAATGAATGCGCACCGCGGGACCGACGATCAGCTTCGGACACTCGATTTTGTGCAGCAGGCGAGGCAACTGGCCGACGTTCAGTGATTTGCTGGAATACAACAACACCGCGCGCGGCTTGAGGTATTCGCAGGCCAGGGCGAGTTCGCCGGCCGGCAAAGGCCAGTCGAACACTTCCACCGGGCAATCGGCGCTACTGAGCAGCCACGCGGTCAGCCACAAGTGCGGCTCGAGCGGCAGATCGGACTGGTTGACCAGCAGAAGGGGCGCGCCACTGACCTGACGATTGTTGTGGTACAGCCGCGCGCCGAACTTGCTGCGCAGCCACGAGTAGAAAAACACGCGCTCCAACTGCGCGCCGAACTGGCCCTGCCAGCGCTGCTCAAGTGACGCCAGCAGCGGGAGTAACAGTTGTTCGCAGAGCGTGCGCGGCGGATACAGCGACATCGCGCGGTTGAGCGAATCATCGAGACGTCGCTCGGCCAGGGCGCCGATGGCGTCCTGAAGGGTCTGGCGAAGAATGTCCCAGTCGTTCTCGACACTCGGCGCTGGCGCCTGCTGATCGTCGATCAACTGCTTGACCTGACTGACCGACACGCCGCGGTTCAGCCACGTGAGGATGGTCAGCACACGGTCCACATGCTCGTGACTATAGAGCCGGTGGCCCTTGGGCGTTCGGTGCGGAACGATGAGGCCGTAGCGGCGTTCCCACGCACGCAGGGTTACAGCGTTTACGCCGGTCAGGCGGGCGATTTCGCGAATTGGCAGCCAGCCGTTTTCAAAGGCACTCGCGGGGTCTTGCGGGTCGCCTTCCGGCGGTTCTTGCTCGTTGGGGGTCATGGTCAAATCGCGTTGCGAAGACTGAGGTTTTCCGGATGAGGCTGCAGATAGACCTGCAGCGCAATGTACGGATCGGGGTGTCGGCGGAAATGGTGTTTGAGCAGCGTCAACGGCACAACCAGCGGCACGATGCCTTGGTGGTACTGATTGATGACGCCCTGGATTTCTTTCTTGTCGGACGCAGTGAGTGTCTGCCGCAGATAGCCGCACAGATGCTGCAACACGTTGGTGTGGGTGCGCCGGGTGGCCGGTTTCTTCAGCGCGCTCATCAACTGACTGAAATAGCGCGGGGCGATTTCGGCCGGGTCATTTCGGCCCATGGTCCCGAGCAGATTGCCCAGCGTCTTGTACTGGACAGGATCATTGGCCATCAGTTGGTATTTATAGCGAGCGTGAAACTCGGTGAGCGCACGACGGGTAATGCCGCTTTTCAGCAGCGTCTGCCAGGCGGCATAAGCAAACACACGGGTGATGAAGTTTTCCCGCAGCACCGGGTCGTTCAAACGGCCGTCTTCTTCGACCGGCAGATCAGGATGACGCGCGCAGAACGCCTGGGCATAAATGCCGCGTCCACCGGTCTCGAACGGCACGCCGTTATCACGGTAAACCTTGACGCGCTCCAGGCCACACGACGGCGATTTCTGCATGAAGATATAGCCGCAGATGTCGCTCATCTCGGTGGCCATGTGTTCGCCGTAATCAGCCAGCTGCTCGGTCACGTTCATGGCGTGGTGGACACTGCCGACCGCCTGAGGATGATCCGGGTCACCCACCAAACGGATGGCTTCGCGAGGGATGCCCATGCCGATGGCGACTTCGGGGCACGCGGGCACGAAATCGAAATATTCGGTGAGGGCTCGGGTCAAAAGGTGGGATTCCTTGTGCCCGCCATTGAACCTGACCTCCACGCCCATCAGACAGGCGCTGACGCCCAGCTTGGGTTTGGAAGCTTGCTCTGACGAATGATCGAGTACAGCAGACATGACAAACCCTCGATGAACTTCTTATACAGATGAGTTTCTCTGTACAACATTTGCCCATCATAGGTTTGTCGCAGTGCAAGTCAAATAATTTGTACAGGATCGGGTAGTGAAACGACAAGATGCGCGGATTTAGACGCATGTGACGGGTAATGCGACGATTTGGGGGTGCCTACTTCCAGCCCATTTGCCAGGCTTGGTCATTCTGCAATGTCTGCCAGGCCAGCTTCTGACTCCGCTTGGTCATCACGGCTTGCAGTTCAATCTCCAGCACCGTGCCTTCTTCATCACAAAACAGCTCAGTGACCAGAAAGTGCTTTTCACGGTTTTGAGGGGATGCTGCCGTCCATTTCGACAGCAGCAACTTGCGCGGGTTGAGACGATTCATTTGAGGTGTTCCAGTAAACGCCGTGCGGCTTCCTGACCACTCAGCCATGCGCCCTCGACTCGGCCCGACAGGCACCAGTCGCCGCAGACGTACAAGCCCAGATCCGCATCAGACAACGCGCCGACTTCGCGCCCGCCAGCAGGTCTTGCGTACAGCCAGCGATGGGCGAGGGTGAACGCCGGGGCCGGTATCGCGCAATTCATCAGCTCGGCAAATGCGCCGTGCAACTGATCGATGACTTCTTCCTTTGGCATGTCGACATGTTGACGGCTCCAGGCGCTGGTGGCGTGCAAAATCCAGGTATCTATCTGACTGTCGCGCCCGGGCTTGCTGCGATTGCGGGCCAGCCAGTCGATGGCGCTGTCTTGCACGAAGCAGCCTTCGAGTGGCGTGTCCAGCGGGCTGTCGAAAGCCAGCGCGACGGCCCAGGTCGGCTCCATTTTCACGCCAGCAACGACGCTCGCCAGTTTTGGTGCGTCGGCCAGCAACGTAGTGGCCTGAGGCGCAGGGATGGCGATCACCACCTGACTGAACGGGCCGTGGCTTTGGCCGTCGGCGTCCAGTAGATTCCAGTGTCGTTCGCCGCGAAAGACTTCAGTGATGCGGCAGGAAAAGGTCACGGGCATGTCGCCGAGCATGGCCCGGGTGATCGCACTCATGCGCGGCGCGCCGACCCAGCGCACTTGCTCGTCGGGGGACAGGCTGAGTGTTCCGCCATGATAGTTGTAGAGCAGCGGCTTCCATTCGGCCACATGGCCCTCGGCCTGCCATTGCTGTACGGCGGCGGCGAAGCGGCGGTCACGGGCCGTGAAATACTGGGCACCCATGTCCAGTGCGCCGGCATCGCTGCGTTTGCTGGACATCCGGCCGCCACTGCCGCGGCTCTTGTCGAAAAGGTGAATACTATGCCCGGCGGCTTGCAGCGCCTGGGCGGCGGAGAGTCCGGCGATGCCGGTACCGATGATTGCGATGGGGACAGTCATAGGGGCCTCGTTACCTTGTCTGCACAGACTACGCCTCAGGCAAAAGCTGTACAATGCCGTTTTTCGGTATAAGTTGTTGCCCTGAATAGGCAGGACGCGACCTTCCCAAGGGCTCGCTGACAAGTCTGACGCGTTGCTTCAATCGTTCAACTGCACGATCGTGCTGTCCTAGAGAACAGCGGTGGAGTGGGGCGCCGTAACTTGACCTAAAGTTGAGTGATCATTCCGCGCACGAGCTTATGGCTTGTGAAGAAATAGACTCCGCAATTGCGATGAACGCCACGTAAGGAACTCAGTCATGCACATCTTGCTGACCGGCGGTACAGGCTTGATAGGGCGTCGTTTGTGTAAACACTGGCTCGCGCAGGGCCATGAACTGACGGTCTTAAGTCGCAAGCCCGAGGAAGTGGCGCGGCTGTGCGGCGCCAACGTTCGAGGGATTGCACACTTCGATGACATAGGCAGCCAGCACGTCGATGCGGTGGTCAATCTGGCCGGCGCACCCATCGCTGACCGCCCCTGGACGCGCAAGCGCAAAATATTGCTGTGGGACAGTCGCATCACTCTGACCGAGCAATTGGTCACCTGGCTTGAGCGCCGTGAGCAGAAACCCGGCGTGTTGATTTCCGGTTCGGCGGTGGGCTGGTACGGCGACGGCGGCGAGCGCGAACTCGACGAAAACGCGCAACCGGTCAGTGAGGATTTCGCCAGTCGCCTGTGCATTGCCTGGGAAGAGACCGCGCAGCGTGCTGAAACGTTGGGGATTCGCGTGGTGCTGGTGCGCACTGGTCTGGTGTTGGCTGACGAAGGCGGCATGCTGCAACGCCTGTTGCCGCCGTTCAAGATGGGCATGGGCGGACCGATCGGCAACGGACGCCAGTGGATGCCGTGGGTTCATATCGAGGATCAAATCGCCCTGATTGATTTTCTGATGAACCGGGATGACGCACGTGGTCCATATAATGCCTGCGCGCCAGCACCGGTCCGCAACCGGGATTTCGCCAAGACCCTTGCGTCCGTGTTGCATCGCCCGTCATTCATGCCAATGCCGGCTGTCGCGCTTCGGTTGTTGCTGGGCGAACTGTCGATTTTGCTGCTGGGCGGTCAACGTGCCCGGCCAGACCGTCTGCAAGAGGCGGGTTTCACTTTCCGATTCACTGATCTGCGCGCGGCACTGGAAAACCTTCTGGGCCGCCACTGACATCAAGGTGTTGCATGACCGATCACGCTTTATTGATGGTTAACCTGGGCTCACCGGCGTCCACGTCGGTGGCTGACGTGCGCCGTTACCTCAATCAGTTTTTGATGGACCCTTATGTTATTGACGTGCCGTGGCCAGTGCGTCGCCTGATCGTCTCGCTGATTCTGATCAAGCGCCCGGAGCAGTCGGCCCATGCTTACGCGTCCATCTGGTGGGAGGAGGGTTCGCCGCTGGTGGTGCTGAGCAAGCGACTTCAGCAGGCCATGGTCAATGAGTGGAAACACGGCCCGGTCGAACTGGCGATGCGTTACGGCGAGCCTTCGATCGAAACCGTGCTCACGCGCTTGGCAGCCCAGGGCATCAAAAAGGTCACCCTGGCACCCCTGTACCCGCAGTTCGCCGACAGCACCGTGACAACGGTGATTGAAGAAGCCAAACGCGTAGTCAGTGCCAAGAAGCTGAATTTCGACTTCTCGCTACTGAAGCCGTTTTTCAACCAGCAGGAATACCTCGATGCCCTGGTGGCGAGCGTGCGGCCGCATCTGCAGCAGGATTATGATCACCTGCTGCTGAGTTTCCACGGCCTGCCAGAGCGGCACCTCACCAAGCTCGACCCGACCGGCAATCACTGTTTCAAGAGCGGCAACTGCTGTGAGACGGCGCCGCCTGAAGTTCTGGCGGTCTGCTATCGCGCGCAGTGCATGCGCTCAGCGGCAGAGTTCGCCAAGCTGATGGGGATTCCCGATGGCAAATGGTCGGTGTCGTTCCAGTCGCGTCTGGGTCGCGCCAAGTGGATCGAACCCTACACCGAACCGCACCTGGCCGAGCTGGCCGCGCAGGGCGTCAAGAAGCTGCTGGTCATGTGCCCGGCGTTTGTCGCGGACTGCATCGAGACGCTCGAAGAGATCGGTGATCGCGGTGCCGAGCAGTTCAGGGAAGCTGGGGGCGAGGAGCTGGTGCTGATTCCGTGTCTGAACGACGACCCGAACTGGGCGAAGGCGCTGAACACACTGTGCGAAAAGGCACCGGCGATGGCGTTGTAATAACGCGAGCTCAGGTGTTGGCAAAATCTACTGTAGGAGCGCGCTTGCCCGCGAAGGCTTCTGTTCAGTCGCCGTCGATGTGACGTGGAAAACGCGTTCGCGAGCAAGCTCACTCCTACAGATTGGGCATGCGCCGACTGTCTCAGGTGTGAGCAAGATCCACTGTAGGAGCCGGCTTGCTGGCGAAGACGTCCGTCCAGTCGCCATCGATGAACCTGATCTATCGCGTTCGCGAGCAAGCTCACTCCTACATAATCGAGCAGACAAAAAGGGGGCGTCACGTGAGTGAGGCCCCCTTTTTATCACGCGCCAGAACTACGGCAACTGGTCATCCAGATGCTTGTTCTTCCACGCGTCATTTCCCGGCAGGATCAGGTTCAGCACGATGGCGGTCACGGCGCAGAGCGCGATGCCTTTCATGCCGAAATCATCAGGGCCGTTGCCGGTACCGATCAGCACGCCGCCAATACCGAACACCAGCGTGACGGACACGATGACCAGATTGCGCGCTTCGGCCAGATCAACCTTGTGGCGGATCAGAGTGTTCATGCCCACCGCTGCGATCGAACCGAACAGCAGGCACAGAATCCCGCCCATGACCGGCACCGGAATGCTCTGCAGCAACGCGCCGAACTTGCCGACGAAGGCCAGGGTAATGGCGAAAACCGCCGCCCAGGTCATGATCTTCGGGTTGTAGTTTTTGGTCAGCATCACCGCGCCGGTGACTTCGGCATAGGTGGTGTTGGGCGGGCCACCGAAAGCGCCGGCCACGGTTGTCGCGATGCCGTCACCCAGCAACGTGCGATGCAGGCCGGGCTTCTTCAGATAATCACGGCCCGTGACACTGCCCACCGCAATCACGCCACCGATGTGCTCGATGGCCGGGGCCAGCGCCACCGGTACGATGAACAGGATCGCCTGCCAGTTGAATTCCGGTGCCGTGAAGTGCGGCAAGGCCAGCCAGGGCGCGGCGGCAATCTTCGCCACATCGACCACGCCGAAATAGAACGACAGCGCAAAACCTACCAGCACGCCCGAGATGATCGGCACCAGGCGGAAGATGCCTTTGCCGAATACCGCAACGATCAAGGTCGTCAGCAGCGCCGCCATCGAAATGATGATGGCGGTGTTGTACGGGATCAGCTCTGCGGCGCCGTCACCTGTCCGGCCCATTGCCATGTTGGCGGCAATGGGTGCCATCGCCAGACCAATGGAAATGATCACCGGGCCGATCACCACCGGCGGCAGCAGGCGGTCGATGAAACCGGTGCCTTTGATCTTCACGGCCAGGCCAAGGAAGGTGTAGACGAAGCCCGCTGCCATGACGCCGCCCATGGTCGCCGCAAGGCCGAACTGGCCCTTGGCGAGAATGATCGGGGTAATGAACGCAAAGCTCGACGCGAGGAAGACCGGCACCTGACGACCTGTCACCACCTGGAAGCACAGGGTGCCCAGGCCTGCCGTGAACAGTGCCACGTTGGGGTCCAGTCCAGTGATCAGCGGCATCAGTACCAGCGCGCCGAATGCCACGAACAGCATCTGCGCACCCGACAAAATCGTGCGCCAGAGTGGATCGTTGAACTCATCCGGCTTCATCAGGCTTCCTTCTGCTTGGTGCCGAAAATCTTGTCACCGGCATCGCCCAGGCCCGGAATGATGTAGCCGTGTTCATTCAGTTGCTGATCGATGGACGCGGTGTAGATGTTGACGTCCGGGTGGGCTTTCTCGACCGCGGCGATGCCTTCCGGGGCTGCCACCAGGACCATCGCGCGAATGTCGCGGCAACCGGCTTTTTTCAGCAGGTCGATGGTGGCAACCATGGAGGAACCGGTGGCGAGCATCGGATCGATGATCAGTGCCAGGCGCTGGTCGATCTCTGGGGCGAGTTTTTCCAAATATGTGTGGGCTTCGAGGGTTTCTTCGTTGCGCGCAACGCCCACGGCACTGACCTTGGCGCCCGGGATCAGGCTAAGCACGCCTTCAAGCATGCCGATGCCGGCCCGCAGGATGGGCACCACGGTGATCTTCTTGCCGGCGATCTTCTCGACCTGAACCGTGCCGGCCCAGCCCTGAATGTCGTAGGTTTCCAGCGGCAGATCCTTGGTCGCTTCATACGTCAGCAGCGCGCCGACTTCCTGAGCCAGTTCACGAAAATTCTTGGTGCTGATATCGGCACGGCGCATCAGGCCGAGCTTGTGGCGGATCAGCGGATGGCGGATCTCACGAATGGGCATAGGGGAAAGGCTCCAGCGGGCGGGCAAAAAAAACGGCTTAGATTAATCTATTCAGCTGTAGCTTGTCCTGACGGTTAGGTTCGAGCGCCGACATTTCTGGGACGGCAGTGCAACGTTAGTCCAGAAACACTTGCCCTGATGTCGGCGGATGCGTACCTTTGCCCGCTTTTCCTTACACAGCCCCCTTGGAGAGCGTCATGTCCGCTGATCTCGAGCATATCCGTCAAGTCATGCGCGAGGCTGACTGCCTTTACAACGAGGCCGAAGTCGAAGCCTCCATCGCCCGCGTCGGCGAGCAAATCAATGGCGTGCTGGCCGACCGTAACCCGGTGGTATTTTGCGTGATGAACGGCGGCCTGATCTTCGCCGGCAAGTTGCTCACTCATCTGAATTTTCCGCTGGAAGCGTCCTACCTGCACGCCACCCGCTATCGCAACGAAACCAGCGGCGGTGACCTGTTCTGGAAAGCCAAGCCTGAAGTCTCGTTCATCGACCGCGATGTGCTGATCATTGACGACATCCTCGACGAAGGTCACACCCTCGGCGCGATCATCGACTTCTGCAAACATGCCGGCGCGCGCGCTGTTCACACCGCTGTGCTGATCGACAAGGACCACGACCGCAAAGCGCGTCCTGACCTGAAAGCCGATTTTGTCGGCCTGCCGTGCATCGACCGCTACATCTTCGGTTATGGCATGGATTACAAAGGCTACTGGCGCAACGCTGCCGGGATCTACGCCGTCAAAGGCATGTAACACGACGCAGCATGCTGCTCTACAGCGCCTGCGTCTGACGAAGATCTCGGGTATTACCCGAGATCTATTGTAGGAGCGCGCTTGCCCGCGAAAGCATTCGTTCAGTCGCCATCGATGCGGCCTGACCCACCGCGTTCGCGGGCAAGCGCGCTCCTAAAGATGCTGCCGGGCGCCACATGCTAGAGTGCCCCCCATTTTTCGGGAGGCGCCCATGACGTTATCGTTTCGAAGTACCGCTGCGTTGATGCTGCTGTTGACGCTGCCTCTCCCCGCACTCGCCGAACCCATGCATGCGCAGTACCTGCCGCCGGACGAGCTGTCCGTGCGCGAGGGCGAACCCGAGCAGCAGCAATTGCTGCAGATCACCGAGTATTCGGTGGTGGTGGGCAGTCAGCGCCAGTCGAATCAGCAGCCGATCCCGGTCACCTCGCCGCTGATCCTGCGCCTCAAAGGCAAGCCCATGAACAAGGGCGCCACCGTCACCGAAGTGCTGATCCACTTCGACGGCGAAAGCAAAAGCCTGAAGAAACCGACCTATGACCAGCCTTCGCGTACGCTGACGCTGTATTACCCGGCGACGCAGTACCGCGTGCTCATGGATTTGCTGCGTAACGAAAAGGTCTACTGCCAGTTCCTCAGCTATGCCAACGGTCATGTCTGGGCTGACCTGCACACCGGCAGCTTACGCGCGCGTTGAGCCCGCGACCGGGCGGGGGGTAAACTGCCCGCCCGAGAAATGTCCCGCAAGTCAGTTGGAGTCAGCAATGCGTAAAGATAAGAAGCAGGTGATTGGCGATGAAATCGGCGACGCCCAGATCAAGCTGTTCCTGGATTTCGAGCCGGTCGACGCCACTTCGCCTTCGCTGCACAAGCTGATCAAGGCCTACCGTGGCCTTCGCGTCGATGACTTCGGGCGGTTTCTGACGCTCTTCAAGCAAGCCGGTTACGACCTCGACGGCAAAGACGAGCACGGTAATGACTTCGTTACGCTGATCAAGGATCAACGCAACGCCGAGGAATACATCGACCTGATCGAGACGGCGAGAGGCTGAATCGCATAATTCCCGGGCGCCATCCTTCGGCGCCCGATGCTCCCCTCCCGTCATTAACCAAGTCGCTGCTCCTGCGCTGCCACTACATAATCGAAAGACCCTTCCTACCGTATCCTTCGGCGTTTGCGACTACCGAAATCGACGCGCTGAATCATACTCAGCCCTGTGACAACGCTCACAGGAACGCGAGCAGGACGCTCGCTTTAATGATCGAAAGGGAGTTCATGCAATGAAAAATCGACTGACTTGCTTTACTCGCGCCATCGCCGCAATTGCCATGATGGCCGCGGCAGTATCCGCTCAAGCGGCGTATCCAAGTAAAATCCAGCTCAACATCGAACTGTGGAATCAGTCAGGCGTCGACCTCGCGCTGGTATCGGCCAGTTGGGCGCCGGCCAATACCGATTACACCGGCTACGGCTTTGCCGCTGACGCACCCACCGCAGCTGTGTCGGTCCCGCTGAAGAACCCGCGCAATGATTCTGCAACTTTCCGCGTGAGCGGCGAAGGCAAAATCTGCGAGTTCACCGCAGCCCATTCAGTGACCTTCAGCTGGGTTTCGATCTCGCCGGCACCGGAGAAATCCGCAACGGGCAGGTCGATCGGGAAAGTCCCGGCGGAATGCATCGCTTCGGTGACCAAAGGCACGAACTCGATGCAGGCGTACTCCGTCAGATTCGTGATGAAGTGATGTTGATGCTGCGCTCTGCTACAGAGCCGCTTTGCGGTTAGAGCTGATAACGCTTAATGCCAAAAAGAAAACCCCGCCTGATGGCGGGGTTTTTCTTTTGCAGCTTTATTGAAGCAGGCCGGCTGTCAGGCGAAAGTCGCCGCTTCGCTGTTCTGCACCAGATCCAGACTGGCGTCGCTCTGAGCACTGACGCGCTGGTAAAGCTGCGCGTCGGTTTCCAGTGCCTTTTCGCGAGCCGGGAAGATCTCGTTCAACTTGGCGGCCCATTCGGTGCGGGCCTTGTCCGGGAAGCAACGCTCGATCAGATCCAGCATGATCGAAACGGTCACCGACGCGCCCGGCGAGGCGCCCAGCAACGCGGCAAGGGAGCCGTCCTTCGCCGACACCAGTTCGGTACCGAACTGCAAGACGCCGCCTTTTTTCGGGTCTTTCTTGATGATCTGTACGCGCTGACCGGCGACTTCCAGACGCCAGTCTTCGGCTTTGGCTTCCGGATAGAAACGGCGCAGTGCATCAAGCCGCTGCTCCATCGACTGCCGCACTTCGCTGATCAGGTACTTGGTCAGGTCCATGTTGTCGCGCGCGACCGCCAGCATCGGCGCGATGTTGGCCGCGCGGATCGACAGCGGCAGGTCCATGAGCGAACCGTGCTTGAGGAACTTGGTGGTGAAGCCGGCGTACGGGCCGAACAGCAAGGACTTCTTGCCGTCCACAACGCGGGTATCCAGGTGCGGGACCGACATCGGCGGCGAACCCACCGCCGCCTGGCTGTACACCTTGGCCTGATGGCGTTTGACCACTTCAGGGTTGTCGCAACGCAGCCACTGGCCGCTCACCGGGAAGCCGCCGAAACCCTTGCCTTCCTCGATGCCGGACATCTGCAGCAATGGCAGTGCTGCACCGCCCGCGCCGAGGAACACGAATTTGGCGTCGATGTCGCGGGTGCTGCCGCTGTTCACGTCCTTGATGGTGACGGTCCAGCCGTCGCCCTTGCGGCTCAGATCGGTGACGCGTTTGCAGTACTTGACCTGCGCATCGGGGGCGCTGGCCAGATGCTTGAGCAACATGTTGGTCAGGTTGCCGAAGTTGACGTCGGTGCCGTGCATGACCCGGGTCGCCGCGATGGGCTCATCGGCAGGACGGCCGGGCATCATCAGCGGCATCCACTCGGCAAGTCTGGCTTTGTCTTCGGTGTATTCCATGGAGGAGAAGGCGTGGTGGGGACGCAGCGCTTCGTAACGCTTTTTCAGGTACGCCATGCCTTTTTCGCCCTGCACGAAGCTCAGGTGCGGAACCGGCGTGATGAACGAGCGCGAAGAGCCGAACGTGCCTTTGCGGGCCAGGTAGGCCCAGAACTGTTTCGAGACCTCGAACTGGGTGTTGATATGAATCGCTTTTTTGGTATCGATCGAGCCATCCGCCGCTTCCGGCGTGTAGTTCAGCTCGCACAGCCCGGCGTGGCCGGTGCCCGCGTTGTTCCAGGGGTTGGAACTCTCGGCAGCACCGGAATCCATCAGCTCGACGACTTCAACCTTGAGGTTCGGGTCCAGCTCTTTGAGCAGCACGGCGAGGGTGGCACTCATGATGCCTGCCCCGACCAGCACTACGTCGACTGCTTCGTTATACGCCATTAACGCGTCTCCAAAATCTGCAGCACCAAATTGACGGCATGTGTTCCCGTGGTCAGTCGCCAGGTTCGGGCGGCGCGGTATTCGCGCAGTGCCTCGTTCAACCTGGCCGGGATCGCCATGTCCGATTCTTCGCAATTTTTTGCATCTTCAGCGGACGCCACTGAACGAGCCTGGTTGATGCTTTTATAAGGCAAGCATGAACGCATTTTTCGGCCCGTGCAGCCATTCGACTATCGTCAAGGCGTCCGGTTGTGCAACCAAATCCGTAGTGGACAGGCTTCAGGCTCTTTTGACGGAGACTGCGTTGCGGTCGGTCCTTTGCAAGGGGGCTGGGTCAGACGCTAACGGTGCATTTACAAACGCGAAACTATTCATTTGCTTGCCACACTCTTGTGAAGTTGTGAAAACCCGTTTTTTTCACGCTCTTTTGGAGACGCGAACCTCAAAAAGGGCTGCGCGATGGCAGCTCTGGCAGATCAGGTTCATACGCGATGTGAGGCAAGGACTGGTGCAGGACGTTCGGATTAATCGACGATCCGGCGTCTGCGCCGCGGCCACATCGGGCTGCACATGTCTGTGTGGAAGGCTCTCTGTGGGCGGTACGGAGGAGACGATAGTGTCTATCGACGATGCTGCGAGGCCCGATCAGGAGACGTCCTTATAATCGGGGGAAGATTATAGCGATGAAACGGGCAGAAATGATCCAGGAAAAATGACTTTTATTCGCCTTTCGGTCAGATGCTGAGCATATGCCGGGCGGTAATCGAACGTGACCGGGAAGTCACGCGCGCACTGGCAGGAAGCGGGCGCTGAAGCCAGCACAGGTTTGCTTCGTGGACTTCGACCCAGCCCTGGCCGCAAGGGGTTTCTGCGCAGTGCTTGAACGCCAGGCAGGTGCCGTGGGTGTCCAGACGAGCATAGTGACGATGACGGCGACGCAGCGAGAACAACGACCAAAGAAAGTCCATGGCAGGACTCCTTGCTGGAGAGTTGAAAAAAGTATGGCCGGCAGGCATGACACCGCTGTGACGTTGCGATTGCGCAATTGTGTTTATTTCGACCCGGTAGAGCATTCCCGTCTGGCCGGAACCGGCGCGATGGCACTTTGTCGTATGTTTACCCTAGTGAGCGGCCTTGGGAGGTCGCTATACTGCGGCACATTTTGTGCCTTGGCCCATGGAGAAATGAGCATGTTGCGTCGCGTTCTGTTCGGTTTGCTTGCCGCTGGCAGTCTGACCCTGGCGGGCTGTGCCCACAGCCCGCAATCCCTCACCCCGGAACCCAAGCTGAACGCTCAACTGGCACCGGTTGGTCACGGCCAGCAAGTGGTCGTGCGCGTGGTTGACGGCCGTCAGTCGCAGCAACTGGGCACCCGGGGTGGCCTGTACCCGGAGACCAGTTCGATCACCGTCAACGGTCAGCAGTTGCTGCCAAAGTTGCAGGCTCAGGCTGAAGCTGGCGTGCGGTTGCTGGGTTTCACGCCCGTGCCGAACGGCAGTGGTCCGCAGTTGACCGTCACCCTGGCCGACCTGAAGTATCAGTCGCCGAAAGAAGGCCTGTACGTCACTGAAGCCAACATCAGCTCCACGTTCCGCGCTGACGTTCAGAATGGCGGTCGTAACTACAGCGGCCGTTATGCGGCGTCGATGGATCAACGCTTCGGCATGGCGCCAAACGAAGAGACCAACACCAAGCTGATCAGCGACGTACTCAGCGACGCCCTGACTCGCCTGTTCCAGGATCAGACGATCGGCCGCACCCTCGGCCAATAAGCTCAACGCCTGATACTGGTAAACAAAGAGCCCCGGTTTCGCGAGAAACCGGGGCTCTTTTTATTCGGCGGGGGCATTCGGGACTTCAGGCTCAGGGGGCTCAAGCCGCCTGATAGAAATCCAGAAAACTGAAACCGGTCTGCAGATCCACTTCCGGCAGATCGTTGTGGGCATGTCCGCCAAGCGCGCAATACACCAGCCAGTGCCTGTCCTGGACGTTGAACGCCAGTGCGTCGATCAATGCTTCCTGTTCGTCGCTGGGGGCGATGAGGTAAAGGCGGTCCTGGTTGTGGGCGTGCAGCATGACGCTCTCCGTGGCAGTGGGTCGGTTTAAGGTCCCACACAGTGCCCGGTTCAGGTGACGTTAAGGTGACAGCGACTAGTGTGAGCGGCAGGTCCAAACAGAGTCTGCGGCGCCTTCAATGCGGCGCCATCGAGGCACCATGTCGCTTATCCATCACGCCCCCGGTCTCGCCATCAACCTCTGCGCATTGCTTGCCGCCGGCCCCGGCATCTGGCTGCTGCAGACCACGCGCACCCGCGAACAGCGGGAGATGGCCCACCTGCACCACCTCACCGAACAAGCCCCGATCGACGAGCCCATGCACCTGATGGATGTACCCACCCTCCGCATGATCCGTCTTAGCTACCGGTTCGGCACCGCCTGCCTGGCGTTCGCGCTGTTGCTGTCGTGGGTGAGCACGAAGCTGTGATCGCTTAGAAAGCCAGCGTCACCCGCGCATTCAACGTCTGATCCGACGCATCGCTGCTCACCTGTCCGTTGTAACTCAGCCCGACACTCAGTGTGTCGCTCAAGCCCAGATCGACACCCGCGCCCAACACTGCAGCGTTGCGAGCGATCGGCGCGCCGGAGAGTTCGAAGGTGTCGCCGCCGCTGAAGGCCGCGCGGCTCTCTGGCGTCACGTCGCCGTAGGCCCGACGCCAGCCCAGTGTCGCGTTGGGTTTGATCGCGACGCTGCCAGCGTTCAAGCGAGTGGCAGCACGCAGGCCGAGGGTGCTGAAGGTGATGTTATTGTCCTGAGACTTGTTCTCCAGCCTGATCGCGTTGCTGTTCTCATCGAAGGAGTCCGTGTCCAGTCGCACATGGGCGAGATTGGCGAAGGGTTCAAGCTGCGCGTTGCCCAGCTCGATGGCGTAACCCAGTTCGCCAAATACCTGATTGGTCGCCCCGTTGTAATCTTCCTTGAAACGCTCGGAAGCACCCGGCAAGTCCAGCGTGCGCTTGGCCGTCAGCTCGTGCCAGGTGCGGACCGCGCCGAGGCGCAGGCCCAGTTGGCCCCACTTGGCGCCCGCATAGACGCCCAGATGGTAGTTGTCGCTGTCAGTGGAGCCGGAGGCATGGCGCAGGTCGAAGCTGCTGTTGCTGAAACCGGCCAGCGCACCCACGCGCCAGGTCTCGTCGAGCGGCACGTCAGCGCCGAACAGCACGCCGCTGGTGTGCGTGTCGAGGCCCGACACATCACCCGTGCTGTCGGTTTTGCCGGTCGCGCCGATGGCTTGAGTCCACACCACGCCACGGGAATCATCTCCTGCGAGGGTCTGTGTCGTGCTGCCCAGTGCCGGTGCCGACTGCGCTTGCTGCAAGCGATCGTTCACCGCGTTGCGCACCAATCGGCTGTCTTCGATCAGCGCGGACTGGGTCGACGCATGCAGCTCGTTGGACAGCGCCTTGAACGTGGCCTGCGCGGTCGACGCGTCGTCCTGCACCACCTGACGCCAGAGCGCGTTGCCTGCCCCTGCGCTGTCCAGCCCTTGAGCGACGGCTCTGGCATTGCGGGTCGTCGCCAGGCTGGCGAAGGTTTGTGCGTTACGATCCAGCGTCAGCCCGACATCGGTCGCCGTGTAGTTCAGCGTCGGGGTGAGGAAGGCGTAGTTGGTTTGCACGTTGGCAAACGCACCCGTGACGCCACCGGCTGCCGAGAGAATCGAGTAACGGCTTGCGGCCAGCCAGTTACCGCCTTCAACCAGCGAAAGCGTACTGTTGTTGAGCGTCGCGCGGCCGCTGGCGACGATACGATCGGCATTGCCGTTGGCGTCCGATTCGACCTGGTAGACCGAGCCCTGAGCAAGGTTGACGTCACCGTTGACGTTCAGTTGCCCGACCGAGTTACCCGGTGCAACCACGCCGCCCTGAGCGACATTGATGCCGCCAACGGTGCCGTTGCCACCCAGCGTTGCGCCTTGCTGCACGCTGACGATGGAGTTGCCCAGGTTGCCATTGACCGCCAGCCGACCCGCTTGCACCGTCGTGGCGCCGGACAGGCTGTTGTTGCCCGTCAGGTTCAGCGAGCCAACGCCACGTTTGATCAACGCACCGTTGCCCGTGAGGGTGTTGGCGAGGGTGTCGTTGGTTGACTGATCGACGACCAGCGTCGCGTTGTCGGTGATCGTTCCGCTACCGAACGCCTTGGCATGGCCGGTCAGCACGCCACCGTTGATCACCGTGCCGCCCGAGTAACTGTTGTTGCCGGTCAGTATCAGATTACCGCTGCCGTTCTTGATCAGCGCGCCGCTGCCGCTGATGTCGTTGCGCCAGGCATCAACGGCGTTATAGCCGCCGAGGCTGGCGTTCATGTTGACCGTCACGTTGGAATTGAACGCCGCATAACCGTCGCCGGCTGCGTACAGGTTTAGACGGCCGTAGCCACCTGACTGATCAATCACCGCATAGCCGGACGAAATCTCGGTGGTCGCCAGTATCTCGCGGCGCTGACTGGCGTCCAGGTACGGGAAGCGGGTTTCCAGCAACACTTCGGCGTTGGTCGGCACCACGGCGGCCAGGTTGGTAGGGCCCACCGGATCGAAGCCATAGGTCATGCGCGAGGTGAACAGCGCCTTGTCCTGAGCGTGTTGAGACGTGCGATCGGTCGCCGGGTCTATGGCGGCCATGCAATTGTTGACGTCACCGCCGCACTGCGCCGTGAAATAGCTCAGTGCCTGTGCGCGAGCATCGGCGCGCAGTTGGGCGTTGGCCGGGTTGGAGAGGTTGTCGATGGCGAAATAGGTTGCGGTGATGCGCCCACCCATCACGTCGAACGGCGAATGCATGCCGGCTTCGATGCGGTTGTCGCCAATTTCCGAGGCGCGCAGCATCAACTCGCTGAAACGCTCGGGAATGGCGTACGCCAGTGCGTATGAAGACAGGTAGGCAGCGTTGGTATGACCGCTGGGGAAACCCGAGTCGCTGGCCGGCGTGGTGCTTTCCGCCGGGCGCAGGGAGGGCGCAACCACAAAAGCCAGACTTTGGCCGTCCAGACTCTGCCGCCATGGTCGCGGATACAAATAGTGGGATTTGGCCGGCGTGGTCGAGGCGTCGTTGCGTACAGCGCCGACCAGATCGACGACTTTGCCCAGCGCCGAAGACGAACTGCCTGCGCCATTGCCTTTGTCGTCGTACTTGACGGTTTTGTTGCTGTCGTCGAATTGCGTGATGGTCGTGAAGGCGCCGGCACCTGCCTTGTAGGCAGCGCTCAACGAGCCCAGGCCGCTGATGGCGCTGTAGCTCTGGTCACGGCGGTCATCGAAGTAGGCGGCTGTTTCCTGGGCGAGGGTGCGAGTGTTGGCACGGTCGACCACGATCTGCAGGTTGCGCCTCAGCAGACTCTGACCCAGGGCGGTCGGTGTGCCCGTGTCCCACGTCGCGCCGGTCGTCCACAACGTGTCGAATCCGGACAGCAGGTCGACACCGTTGATGGTGTTGTCACCCGAACGGCTCGCTGCCTGAACCGACACGGCGAGCACTGAAAGTACCAGGGAAGACACCATGACATGGGCAACCGGTTTGCTGGATCGCATAGCGTACGCCTTCACTCGTTTGGATAGGCGACGACCTTAGCGAGCAAGTCTTACGCTTGAGTGTGTCAGCGGTGACACATTTGTGAAGGCTGATATCGCCAAGGCAACGGAGGCGCACAACGACAAACGGCGCCTTGAGGGCGCCGTTTATTCGGGGGAGGGAAGGGGGCTTAAAGCGGCAACCCGGCCTTCACTCTGTACTGGTTGCGGACCGGCATCGCATATTGCTGAATCAGAAACGGACGATGCTCGGCAGGGCAGCCATTGAGGCGGCGCTGCCATTCGTCTTCGGCGCGGTCCAGCTCGTCCGCCGGAAACACGTCAGCGGCCCTCGGCACCTTCAGCGCCGGCTCGGCGTCGGTCCATTGCGCGTACGCCAGGTAATGCACCGGAAACAGTCGATAGCCGCCTAGGATCTGCCGGTCCATCTCGATGGCCAGCAGCTTGGTGTCCTCGAACAGTTCGGTGATCGGCGGGGCAAAGTTCACGTGCACGCGGCCTTTGTAGCCGGTGATCCCCAGTGCGATGCTGACGTCGTCCTCACCCGGCACTTTGGTGTAACTGCCGGTGGTGGCGCGGATATACAGCTCTCGCGCCTTGGCGTGATCGCACGGGTCGTATTCATAGCTGATCGACACCGGCGTCAGGTTCAATGACTGAATGACCTCGCCAAACGGCTCGTCCTTGCGGCTCATGTGGAACATCTTGAGGATGGCCGATTCGGTGCGGTCATCGCCGTCTTTGGCGCGGCCTTCAGCCTGGGCGATCCAGATCGACTGGCAGTCATTGCGAATGGAGTGATTGATGTACGCCGACAGCAACTGGTAGGCCGCCATCTTCTCGCGACGCCCTATGATCGAGCGGTGCACGATGAAGCTTTTGTTCAGGCGCATCAGGTCGCTGACGAAAGGCTTCTGCAGGAGGTTGTCGCCAATGGCAATGCGCGGCGTTGGCAGGCCCGCGTGGTAAACCGCATAGTTGACGAAAGCCGGGTCCATCACGATGTCGCGGTGGTTGGCCAGAAACAGGTACGCCACCCCAGACTTGAACTGCTCAACGCCGGTGTAGGTCACACCGTCAGTGGCGCGTTCGATGGTGTGATCGACGTAATGCTCGACCTTGTCCTGCAGGGCCGCGACGGTGTCGATGCCGGCGAACTGGCGACGCAGCTTGCGCGCGATGGCCGGTTGCAGAATCCAGCCGAGGGAGCCGGCCAGGCGCGGAAATCGGAAATGCGTGAGGATCGCGAGGAGTGCTTTGTCGCCCAGCAGCCGATCAAGCACGGCTTTTACTTCGCTGTCGTCGTACGGTCGGATGGCATCGAATTCGCCCATCATGCTCTCTTGTCGGAAACGGCTAAGGTAAAGAAGGTCGAGTCCGGTGCAGCAGCGAGTCACGACACCGCAGGCGTGATGCCTGGGCGGCGGCCGCGCAACAAGGCGGCTTCGCTAAAAGTGTCGACTCAGGCTGATGCCCGGATGCTGAGGAATAAAGCTCGACCCGCAAGCAAGTGGGCGATTATACGCAAAACTGGGCCCGGAGACTGGTATGCAGGAAATACAGGATTATGACTGCCCTTATTGCGGCGAACCGGTGGAGGCGGTGCTGGATTTGTCCGGCGGCGATCAGACCTACATTGAGGATTGCCCCGTCTGCTGCCGGCCGATCAACTTCAGTCTGCAGACCGATGGGGAAACGTGGACGCTGGACGTCCGCAGCGAGAACGAGTGATGCGCAAGATTTATGAGCCTGAACACCTGATGGAAGGCGAGCTGTTGCAGGCCATGCTTGCCAGTGAAGGCATCGAGTCCCACATCACCGGTCGGCACCTGCTGGGTGCCGTTGGGGATCTGCCGGCGTTCGGGTTGCTGGGCCTGACGGTCGATGACGACCAGACCGAGCGGGCGCGGCAGTTGATCACCGAGTACAATGCCGCCTTTCCGCTGCCCGGCGACGAGCCGGACAGCTACCCCGATGTGTTGCTGTGCTGAATCCGGTTCGCGCGCGCCTCATTCGCTTTTCAAAAGAGTTGTGCTGAACCCATGTGTGGACGTTATGCGCTGTTTCGTTGGTCGCCTGCCTTTGCGGCCTTGCCCGGATTTCCGAGCGATCAGCAAGCGCAGTGGAATATTCCTCCTGCTGCGACTGTCCTGATGGTCAGGGCAGCGGCGGGCGAGGTCGAGGAGGGTGCGGAGCGCGGACGCGAAGTGGCGCGGGCACGCTGGGGGCTGACGCCGCCCTGGCTGACCGACATGTCCCGCACGCCGGCCCATGCCCGCGCTGAAACCGTGGCCGAGCAGCCGATGTTCAAGCAGGCTTTTCGGGAGCGACGCTGTCTGCTGCCGGCCAACGGTTTTTATGAATGGCGTGGCAGCGTTCGCAAGCGGCCGTTCTGGCTGACGCCGGCCGAAGGATCGACGCTTTATTTCGCGGCGATCTGGGAAGCCTATCCCGTAGAAGGCCACACCTACCTGAGCGTTGCCGTGGTCACGCAGTCGGCCATGAGCCAGCGTCGACCGTTGATTCTCGACGATGAAGGGCAACGCGCCTGGCTTGATCCGGACTGCCCGCTGATCACGTTGCAATCATTGCTCGCCGCCCCGCAGACGCAACTGCGCGAACGGCCGCTGGCCAATCTGGTGAATGATCCGAAGCTCAACGCGCCGGAATGCCTGACGCCGCTGTAGCACTGTCTCTTGCGGTATAAACCGCGATCCCGTTATTTCTTCCCTGTTACACGGGAGCGTTTTCCTGCGCCTTTTCGCCTGGCAGACGGCTGGCATCTGGTGCTCAGCCCGTGTATTGCCTAGGATGGCGCGATTGTTTCGAAGGAGATACGAAATGCGCGGGATTTTTGCTCTTTGTGGTGTGACGGCAGCTTTGTTGATGGCCGGGTGTCAGGCGGTCAATACCACCACCGGCGATTCGGTGGGTGTCGAGCGCAAGCAATACATGTTCAGCATGCTGTCGACTGACGAAGTCAACAAGATGTACGCCCAGTCGTATCAGCAGACGGTCAGCGAAGCGTCATCCAAAGGCGTGCTCGACAACAGCAGCGCCGAGGGCAAGCGTGTTCAGGCCATCGCCAAGCGACTGATTGCTCAGGCGCCAAAATTGCGGCCCGACGCGGCGCAGTGGCAGTGGGACGTGAACCTGATCAAAAGCGATGAGCTGAACGCCAACTGCGGTCCCGGCGGCAAGATCATTGTGTACAGCGGCCTTATCAATACGCTGAAGCTCAGCGATGATGAACTGGCAGCGGTCATGGGCCACGAAATCGCCCACGCTTTGCGTGAACACGGTCGTGAAGCCATGTCCAAGGCCTACGGTGTGCAGATGGCGAAGCAGGGCGCCGGTGCATTGTTGGGTTTGGGCCAGGACAGTCTGGCGTTGGCCGATACCGTGGTCGATTACAGCCTGACGCTGCCGAACAGCCGCGCCAATGAAAACGAAGCGGACTTGCTGGGCCTCGAACTCGCGGCGCGCGCCGGTTACAACCCGAACGCCGCGATCACGCTGTGGCAGAAGATGGAAGCCCAAGGCGGCGCGTCGCAGCCTGAATTCATGAGCACCCACCCGGCCTCGTCCAACCGCATCGCCTCGTTGCAGGCGGCGATCCCGAAAGTGATGCCGTTGTATCAGCAGGCACCGAAGGGCTGATCATTGCCTGATCCCGATAGGTGAGCTGGCGCGCCGTTTTCGGAGCGGGTTGGTGCATGAAACGCTGTAGGAGTGAGCTTGCTCGCGATCATCGAATAGTCGCCGCGTATCTGCGGAACGATTGACGAGCCTCGCGAGCAAGCTCACTCCTACAAAGGCATGGGGTTTGTGACTACACCCAGCCGCTGATCTGCATCGCCTTGTACACCGCAACGATCGCCAGAATGAAAAACGCACCCGCCGCCAGGCGACGAATCAACGTCAGTGGCAGTTTCTCCGCGGCGAAATTCCCCGCCAGCACCACCGGCACATTGGCCAGCAACATGCCCAGCGTCGTGCCCAGGATTACCAGCCACAAGCTTGGGTATTGCGCCGCCAGCATGACGGTCGCGATCTGTGTCTTGTCGCCGATTTCCGCGATGAAAAATGCGATCAGCGTGGTCAGGAAGGGGCCGAACTTGCGACTGGTACTGGCTTCATCATCGTCCAGCTTGTCCGGAACCAGCGTCCACAGCGCCGTGGCGGTAAAGCTGGCAGCCAGTATCCAGTGCAGGACGGCGTCCGAAAGGTAGCTGCTGAACCATGCGCCAACGGCGCCGGCTGCGGCGTGGTTGGCCAGCGTGGCGGCGACAATCCCGGCAATGATGGGCCAGGGCTTGCGGAAGCGAGCGGCGAGAACGAGCGCGAGGAGTTGGGTCTTGTCACCGATTTCAGCCAGTGCGACGACAGCGGTGGGGACCAACAGGGATTCCAGCATCAGGGTTTTCCTAAGGGGCGGGTCAACACGGCTATGACACGTACAACCTCCCCGCCCCGGGTCAGGATGTTCGTGTCATAGGTCTTGTCAAACCACCGATCCGTCTGAGCGGATCTGGGGTCGCACGCACCATGGTCTGAGGACCAAGTATGTTGATGCGTGCCGGACGAGCATGGCGCTCGTGGGAGACTACTCCCCTAGGACGGTGCGGATTCTGCCTACACGTCTCGTGTTCGGCAAGTGCTAATTATCACGCACGTTTCGCACGGTAAATCCGGAAACCCTGGCCCTCGGCCATGATCGCGCACGGCCCGAGATGCGACTCGATGATCGGCTGATAGCGCAGGAAACTGTTGGCGACCAGACGCAATTCGCCGCCTTTTCTCAGATGTTCACGTGCTTTTTTCAGCAGGTTCTCGGTCGCGGCGTAGTCGGTATGCACGCCAGTATGGAACGGCGGATTGGTCAGAATCACGTCCAGGTCGTTCGGCGCGGCGTCGATTCCGTTGCCCGTCAGCACGTCGGCTTCGAGGCCATTGGCAGCCAGGGTCATGCGGCTGCTGGCAGTGGCGAACGCGTCGACATCCAGCATCGTCACTGTCGTTTCGGGGTAACGGCGTTTCACCGCCGCACCGAGAACGCCCGCGCCACAGCCGAAGTCCAGCAGATGGCCGGCGGGAAGCCGATCAATGTTTTCCAGTAGCAGAGCCGAGCCCCGGTCCAGGCGACCGTGGCTGAACACGCCCGGCAGACTCACCACCTTCAACGCGCCGCCTTCGATTTCAATGTCGAAGCGTTTAGCCAGGCTGTCGAGTTCAACGGCTGGCGGAGGCGTTTCGACGGTGACTTGCCAGAGCTGGCAATGGCGGGCGCTGTCGAGTTTGCGGGTTCGCCCGAAAGGGCTCAACTGGCGGGCCGCGGCTTCAATGCCGCCGCGTTTTTCACCCACAAGAAACAGCTCACGTCCGGCCAGGCGGGAAGCGAGCGCATTGATGAGGTAATCGGCGAGGTCGCGGGCCTTGGGCAAAAACAGCACCGCCGCTTCAAAGTGTTCGGTGGGTGCTTCGGTGCCGAAGTGCACACGCTCGGGAAACCGCGAACCGAGGGTGTCGAAGTCGCCAGCGTGCCAGCTCCAGCCGCGTGCATTGGGCAGTGTGCTCAGCAGATCGTCGGCGGGGAGGCCGGTCAGCAACAAGGAGCCCCGAAACAAGTCGGCCTGCCGGAGTAACACTTCACTGCGCGGGTCCATCATCGGCTCCTCAAAAAAAGGGCGAAGTTTAACAGGCCTGCCACGCCGCGCACGTGCCCTGTGCAACGGCGTGGCGGGGCTGCAAAGCGCTGCGTGTCAGCTCACGACCCGAACGGGTTCGCCTGCATAAAACGCCAAAGCGTTTTCGTTGATCTGTCCGACGATGCGCTGCCGCGCTTCCTGGCTGCCCCATGCGCTGTGGGGCGTGATGATCAAGCGTGGAATATCGCCGGACAGCAGCGGGTTGCCATTCACCGGAGGCTCGACCGTCAGCACGTCGGTGGCCGCGCCGCCGAGATGGCCGTTGCGCAGTGCATCGGCCAGTGCCTGCTCGTTGATCAAGCCGCCCCGCGCGGTATTGACGATGAAGGCTTTCGGTTTCAGCAGGCTCAGCTCATGGGCGCCGATCATGTCCCGAGTGTGCTCGTTGAGCGGGCAGTGCAGGGTGATGGCGTCGACCTGTGGCAGCAGCTCATTCAGCGGCACGCGATCACCTCGGGCAGGGCGACCGGGAATCTGACCCGACAGCACGCGCATGCCGAAGGCTTCCGCCAGCTTCGCGACGGCGCCGCCCAGTTCGCCATGGCCCAGTAGGCCCAGTGTCTTGCCTTCCAGCTCTACGATGGGGAAATCCAGCAAGCAGAACTGCTTCGATTTTTGCCACTGGCCCTGTTGAATCGCTTTTTGATAGTCAGGCAACCGGGTGGCCATCGCCAGCAGCAACATCATTGCGTGCTGGGCCACGGAGGGCGTGCCATAGCCCTGACAATTGCTCACCACCACACCGTGTTTACGCGCGGCATCGAGGTCGACATTGTTGACGCCGGTTGCGGTCACCAGCACCAGTTTCAGATTCGGGCAGGCGGCGAACGTGTCGGCATCGATCATGATCTTGTTGGAAATGGCCACGTCGGCGTCCTTCAGGCGCTCGGCCACCTGATCGGCCGGGGTGCTCGCGTGCAGCACCAGTTCGCTGAAGGTTTCACGCCACGGCGCGAGGTCGAGATCCCCCAGATCCAGAGAGGTGTGATCCAGGAAAACTGCTCGGCGTTGACTGGGCATCAGCTGTACCTTTTGCTCGGTGGGTGGGAAGGGTAATGTGACGAGCCTACCAGAGCCTGCCGCTCGCCATAACGCCTGGAGAACTTCAATGTACTTGACGGAATTTTTAACCGTTGCGCTGATTCATCTGCTGGCCGTCGCCAGTCCTGGGCCGGACTTCGCGGTCGTGGTGCGCGAGAGCGTGACCCACGGGCGCAAGGCCGGCACCTACACTGCAATGGGCGTGGGCACCGCGATTTTTCTGCACGTCGGCTATTCGCTGCTGGGGATCGGCTTGATCGTTTCGCAGTCCATCGTCCTGTTCAATGCCTTGAAATGGGCCGCGGCGGCTTACCTCATTTACATCGGCATCAAAGCGCTGCGCGCCAAACCTGCGAGTGCATCGGATGCGCCCGTGGACATCCCCAAAGGCGAGCGCACCGCGCGCGGCGCCTTCACTGCGGGGTTCGTCACCAACGGGCTGAACCCGAAAGCGACGCTGTTTTTCCTGTCGCTGTTCACCGTCGTGATCAATCCCCACACGCCGATGCTGGTTCAGGCGGGCTACGGGGTTTACCTGGCATTCGCGACCGGCGCATGGTTCTGCCTGGTTGCACGCCTGTTCAGCCAGCCTCGGGTGCGCGCGGGCTTTGCGCGGATGGGTCACTGGTTTGATCGGGCGATGGGTGGGGTATTGGTTGCGCTGGGTTTGAAGCTGGCGTTGACGGAGATGCATTGATTGCGCGGTATAGAAGGCAAATCGAGGTGGGCGGCGGCGTGATCAGAAGAATTGGGGGCGTCCGAGGGTTCTCCCCGGCCCACCAACCGCGTATCGCCGTGCGCAGATTCCGCGCCAGACGACGCCCAATGTAGGAGCGCGCTTGCCCGCGATCGGCTGCGCAGCAGTCGTAAACCAGACGCCTTGGTAATGTCTGACCCACCGCATGCACCGGTTTGCTACCGCTGCGCGCCAGATCGCGAGCAAGCTCACTCCTACAGTTTCGATCCGCGTCGTTCCCGCGCCTCTGATATTCGCCTTGGCAGACGGCGCCGGGCTGCACCGTTTCCGACAGACAATTCATCCCTTCGGCTGATCCGATCGACGATCCAAGGCCCTAAAGTGCATATTTACAAGCCCGCACCTGCACCGTGAAAAGGGATTCCTATGCTGCACACCCGCGTGATTCCGCCCGCCGAAGGGGCGTACCAGTACCCTCTGTTGATCAAGCGACTGCTGCTGTCCGGCGTGCGCTACGAAAAAACCCGTGAAATCGTTTACCGGGACCACTCGCGCTATTCGTATCAAATGCTCAACGAGCGCATCTGCCGGCTGGCCGGTGCGCTGACGGCGGCGGGGGTGAATGCGGGTGACACCGTGGCGGTCATGGACTGGGACAGCCATCGTTACCTGGAATGCATGTTCGCCATTCCGATGATTGGCGCGGTGATCCACACGATAAACGTCCGGCTTTCGCCCGAGCAGATCCTGTTCACCATGAACCACGCCGAAGACAAACTCGTGCTGGTCAACAGCGAATTCGTGCCCCTCTACAAGGGCATCGCCGGGCAACTGACGACGGTGGAAAAAACACTGTTACTCACCGACACCGATGGCGGTACCGCCGACCTGCCCAACCTGGTCGGTGAGTACGAAGCGTTGTTGGCCGCCGCAAGTCCGCACTATCAGTTCGAGGATTTCGACGAAAACTCGGTGGCGACCACGTTCTACACCACCGGCACCACGGGTAACCCCAAAGGTGTGTATTTCACTCACCGGCAACTGGTCCTGCACACCCTGGCCGTTGCGACGATCATGGGCAGCGTCGAAGGCATTCTCGGCGGCGACAAGGTTTACATGCCGATCACGCCGATGTTCCACGTTCATGCGTGGGGCGTGCCGTATGCCGCGACCATGCTGGGCGCCAAGCAGGTGTATCCCGGCCGCTACGACCCCGAGCTGCTTGTGGCGCTCTGGCAAAAAGAGAAGGTCACGTTTTCCCACTGCGTCCCCACCATCATGCAAATGGTCCTCAACGCCAAAGCCGCCCAGAACATGGATTTCACCGGCTGGCACATCATCATCGGCGGCAGCTCGCTGAATCGTTCGCTGTACGAAGCGGCCAAGGCCAAGGGCATTCAGCTGTCTGCGGCCTACGGCATGTCCGAGACCGGGCCGTTGGTGTCCGTTGCGCACCTGAACGACGACCTGATGGCGGCCAGTGAAGACGAACGCATTACGTACCGCATCAAGGCGGGCGCACCGGGTGTGCTGGTCGAGGCGGCGATTGTCGATGGCGAGGGCAATTTCCTGCCTTCCGACGGCGAGACCCAGGGCGAACTGGTGCTGCGTGCGCCGTGGCTGAGTGAAGGGTATTACCGCGAACCGGAGAAGGGTGCCGAACTGTGGGCTGGCGGCTGGCTGCACACCGGCGACGTGGCGACGCTGGACAGTATGGGCGGGATCGACATACGCGACCGCATCAAGGACGTCATCAAGACCGGCGGCGAGTGGGTGTCTTCGCTGCAGCTGGAGGATCTCTGCAGCCGCCATGCCGGTGTGCGCGAAGTCGCCGTAGTGGGCATCGCTGACCCGCAGTGGGGCGAGCGCCCGTTTGCGCTGTTGGTCGCCCGCGAGGGTCACGTCCTGGATGCCAGGATCCTGAAGGAACACCTCAAGCCGTTTGTGGAACAGGGGCACATTAACAAGTGGGCGATTCCGAGCCAGATCGCCCTTGTTACCGAAATTCCCAAGACCAGTGTCGGCAAGCTCGACAAGAAGCAGATCCGCCAGAACATCCTTGAATGGCAGGGCAGCAACAGCGCTTTCCTCTCCACCCTCTGACGCTTTTCTTCGCGGCCATTTTCATCGGTCATTACGTTGAAAATGTGCCGCGGAGGCTCTACTCCGGCGTCTTCCTTGCCAATTCTTCTTTTTCAGCCATGCTCCCCCTGCGATGTGATTTGCCACTCTGGAGTCGGCGTGCCAGAGGTGTCGGCGCTTTAAATCACACTTTAGAGGGATCAAGCAGCAGCACCTGCTGGCTATAGTCGGCAGTAGGTTGATACCGGAGAAAAGCGCATTGATCGTTTCGCAGTTGATTGGCTGCCCGATCAGCGTTGACACCAGGCACTGCGGCCCGTCCGCCTGAGTCGTTTCCGGAAGCACCCACTGCCATAAAAATAAAAGCACATGGAGTAGCGTCGATGACATCAGCTAACCAGTTCTGGCGCCGGGCTAAATTGCCCTTGGCCGTCAGCCTCGCTTCCACGCTCGCCGGCCCTGCATTCGGCGTCAGTTTCAATATCGGAGAAATCGAAGGTAACTTCGACTCGTCGCTCTCTGTGGGGGCAAGCTGGTCCACCCAGAATGCCAACAAGAACCTGATCGGCTCCAATAACGGCGGTCACGGTCTTTCGCAAACCTCCGACGACGGTCACTTGAACTTCAAAAGCGGCGAAACGTTTTCGAAGATCTTCAAGGGCATCCACGATCTTGAACTGAAATACGGCGACACCGGTGTGTTCCTGCGGGGCAAGTACTGGTACGACTTCGAGCTCAAGGACGAAGGCCGCGACTTCAAGGACATCAGCGACTCCGGCCGCAAGGAAGGCGCCAAATCCTCAGGTTTCGAGCTGCTCGACGCATTCGTCTATCACAACTATTCCATTGCCGATGAACCGGGGTCGGTGCGTCTGGGCAAGCAAGTCGTCAGCTGGGGTGAAAGTACCTTCATCCAGGGCGGCATCAACAGCATCAACCCGGTCGACGTGTCCGCGTTCCGTCGCCCTGGCTCGGAAATCAAGGAAGGCCTGATTCCGGTCAACATGTTCTACCTCTCGCAAAGCCTGACCGAAAACCTGTCGGCAGAAGGCTTTTACCAGCTGGAATGGGACCAGACCGTCGTCGATAACTGCGGCACCTTCTTCTCGCAACCGGACGTCATCGCGGACGGCTGCAACAGCAACCTCGCCGTGCTGCGCACCCGCAACAGTCTCAATGGTGCGCTGCCAGCCGCGTTGCGTGGCCCTGTTCAAAGAACGCTGGCCGCCCGTGGCGTGAGCTTCGGCAATCCTGACGAGGGCGCAGTGGTTGCCCGCGGGCCCGATCGCGATGCACGGGACAGTGGCCAGTATGGCCTGGCCATGCACTACAACTTCGAGCCGCTGGACACCGAGTTCGGCGCCTATTACATGAACTACCACAGCCGCCTGCCGATCTTCAGCGGCAAGGGCGGGCCGGCAAGCGCGTACAGCGCAGCGGGTCTGGTGGGCGGTCTGGCGGCCAATGGCGTTCCTCGGGGCGTTGCGGCGGCCCTTGCGCCAACCCTGTTGCCTGTCGTGGTCGCCGGCAATTCCAGCTACTACGTGGAATACCCGGAAGACATTCACCTGTTCGGCCTGAGCTTCTCCACCACCTTGCCCACCGGCACGGCGTGGAGCGGTGAACTCAGCTATCGCCCGAACGCACCCGTGCAGTTGAACACCACTGACATTCTGTATTCCGGCCTGTCGCCGCTGAACTCGAACGTGTCGCTGCTGCAGGGCGCGCCCGGCCAGGACCAGAAAGGTTATCGCCGCAAGGAAATCAGCCAGGCGCAGACCACCTTCACGCACTTCTTTGATCAGGTGATGGGCGCCGAACGTCTGACCGTGGTGGGTGAGGTGGGCTGGACCCACGTCGGCGGTCTGGAAAGCACCTCGAAACTGCGTTATGGCCGCGACCCGAGCTACGGCCCAGGTCCGCTCCCGAATGGTCAATGCCAGACCCTCAACGCCAGCACCCTGGGCACTGCGGCGCAGAACAACCTCAGCCGTTACTGTGAAAACGATGGCTTCACCACCGCCGATTCCTGGGGTTACCGCGCTCGTGCCATCTGGGATTACAACAACGTCTTCGCCGGCGTGAACCTGCGCCCGAGCGTGGCCTGGTCCCACGACGTTGACGGCTACTCGCCGGGCCCTGGCGGCAACTTCGAGGAAGGTCGAAAGGCTGTGAGTCTGGGGCTCGACGCCGAGTACCAGAACACCTACACCGCCAACCTTTCCTACACCAACTTCTTCGACGGCAAGTACACCACCGTGGACGACCGCGACTTCGTAGCGCTCAGCTTCGGCATGAACTTCTAAGGACAATAATGAAAATGAAAATCACGAAGGGTCTGTTGCAGGTTGGCGTGTTAGGTCTGTCGTTATTGGCGAGCAGCGTGATGGCGGCGGTGTCCGATGCCGAAGCCGCCAAGCTGGGCACTACGCTGACGCCGATGGGCGCGGAAAAAGCCGGCAACGCGGCCAACACCATCCCGGCCTGGAGCCCGATGCCGACCAATGCCGGCGCCGTGGACGACAAAGGTTTCCTGGCCAACCCGTACGCCAACGAAAAGGCGCAGTTCACCATCACTGCGCAGAACGTGGATCAGTACAAGGACAAGCTTGCCCCGGGCCAGTACGCGATGTTCAAGCGTTACCCGGACACCTACAAGATGCCGGTCTACCCTTCCCACCGTGGCGCGACGGTGCCCGCTGACGTGTTCGCCGCCATCAAGAACAACGCCACCAAGACCAAGCTGGTGGGCGGCGGTAACGGCCTGGAGAATTTCGAGACCGCGGTGCCGTTCCCGATTCCGAAAGACGGCCTGGAGGTGATCTGGAACCACATCACCCGTTATCGTGGCGGCAGCGTCTCGCGTCTGGTCACCCAGGCCACGCCGCAGACCAACGGCTCGTTCAACCCGGTGTACTTCCACGATGAGTTTGTCTTCCGCGACAAGATGAAGGATTTTGATCCGAAGAATCCCGGCAACATCCTGTTCTACTTCAAGCAGGAAGTGACGGCTCCGGCGCGTCTGGCAGGCTCGGTACTGCTGGTCCACGAAACCCTCGATCAGGTCAAAGAGCCGCGTGCGGCGTGGGTCTACAACGCCGGACAGCGTCGTGTACGCCGTGCGCCGCAAGTGTCCTATGACGGGCCGGGCACCGCCGCGGACGGTCTGCGCACCTCCGACAACCTTGACATGTTCAACGGCGCACCCGACCGCTACGACTGGAAGCTGATCGGCAAACAAGAGATGTACATCGCGTCCGACAGCTACAAGCTCGACGATCCGAAATTGAAATACGCCGACATCATCAAGGCCGGCCACATCAATCAAGACCTGGCGCGCTATGAGCTGCGTCGCGTCTGGCACGTGACCGCTACGCTGAAAGAAGGCCAGCGCCACATCTACGCCAAACGTGATTTCTTCATCGATGAAGACACCTGGCAGGCAGCGGTCATCGATCACTACGACGGCCGTGGTCAACTGTGGCGCGTGGCGGAAGCCCATGCCGAAAACTACTACGACAAGCAGGTACCGTGGTACGCCCTTGAAGCCTTGTACGACCTGCAATCAGGCCGCTACCTGGCGCTGGGCATGAAGAACGAAGAGAAGAGGGCTTACGACTTCGGCTTCACCGCCACTGCCAGCGACTTCTCGCCCAACGCGCTGCGCCAGGAAGGCGTGCGCTAACGGCTGACCGGATAAGCGGAGAGCGTGCAATGTTGATCACAGCTACAGCGCACTGATGTCCTCCGCTGTTTCACCCTATGGCTGAACCCCATAGAGCAGCAAGAAAACACCCCGAGTGGTCGGGGTGTTTTTTTTCGTCTGGATTCAACGCTGCCGCCGCGCTTCAGGCTCGACCGCACCCCCGATTAAACGTCGGCGGACGGGCAAACATGTACCTTCCCAGACATATAAACCGACATTCGCCCTGTTGATGGGATACGTTTTCTTACAGTCTTTCGTCTAACAATGTTCAAAAGGTTCCACATAGCCGCTAGTCTCCCGACATCTGAACGCCGAACAACAAGCACTCCAACAAGAGCCGGCCATGACTGATCTGTCGCGTTTGCAAGGATTCGCAAATCACGCAGTCACTGCGTTGGAAGGTCGTTTCTTCCGTCCGCCCCTGCCTGAAGGTTATGTATCGAGACCTCGATTGTGCGAGCGGCTGAGTGCGGGTCTGTCTGGCCGCCTCTTGTTGATCAGCGCGCCGGCCGGTTTCGGCAAAAGCTCACTGGCGGTGGAGTTCTGCGAGATCCTGCCTGATCAGTGGCAGAACCTCTGGCTGGGTCTCAGCCACCGGGACAGCGACCCGGGCCGGTTTCTCGAACGTCTTCTCTGCGGTCTCCAGCAATTCTTTCCTCAACTCGGCACCCAGGCGCTCGGCCTTCTGAAGATGCGTCAGCGTCACCAGCCGTTTGCCTTCGAAGAGTGGCTGGACGGCTTGCTGGACGAGTTGGCGATGCACCTGATGTTGAGCAAACCGCTGTTGCTGGTGCTCGACGACTATCACCTGGTGCAGGGACCCGTACTGGATCGCTGCCTGCAATTTCTTCTCAATCATCTGCCTGCGGGCATGAACATCATGGTTACCAGCCGGCAGAGACCCAACTGGCACCTCGCGCGGCTGCGGCTGTCCCGTCAATTGCTGGAATTGTCCGAGCAGGATTTGCGTCTGACTGACGACGAGTCGCTGGCGGTGCTGGATCAACAGCGCAATGGCTTGAGCGATGAAGCACTGCACGCCTTGCTGCAACGCAGTGAGGGTTGGGTGGCCGGGCTGCGATTCTGGCTGCTGGCGGCCAACGAAGCTGGCAGTAATGCGCTGACCCAGGGGCTCAACGGCGGGGAAGGGCTGATCCGTGATTACCTCCTCGAAGAGGTCATCGATTGCCTGCCGGCTGACGTTCAGGCCTTTCTCTATGAGACCGCCTGTCTGGAGCGCTTCAGCGGCGCCCTGTGCAATGCCGCACGTGACAGCCATGACAGCGACGAAATGCTTGGGTACCTGCAAGCGCATCAGGTGTTTCTGGTCCCCCTGGACGAGCATGGTCGCTGGTTCCGCTATCACCATTTGTTCTCGGATCTGCTGCGCGCGCGTGCCGGACCCAGTGTCACGCCGGAACAAAGGCGCGTGCACCTGAACGCCTGCCGATGGTTCAGCGATCAGGGAATGCTCGACGAAGCCATCGAACAGGCGTTGCGTGCGGGGCATCTTGATGTAGCCGCCAACCTGGTGCAGAACCTGTCCGAAGAGCAACTGCTCGCCGAGCAAAACGTCGGCATGCTGCTGCGCTGGAAAATGGACTTGCCCGACAGCCTGCTGGTCAGCACGCCGCGGTTGATCGTGCTGTACGCCTGGGCCCTGGGCCTGGGGTGTCAATTGGACGCAGCCGAGGAGCTGGGCAATCACCTCAGTCGATTTCTGCCAGCCCCTTCCGCGACCGCGCAAAATTCGATGCTGGCGCAATGGCTTGCGCTCAGCGGGATCATCGCTAGGGGCCGCGGCGACAGTGAAACCGCCCGGCGTTATTGCAGCGAAGCGTTGGTCAGTCTGCCGCCCAAGCGGTATGGCCAGCGTTTGCTGTGCCTTTCGACGCTGGCGAACCTGGCCATAGCCGATGGCGATTTATGGCGCGCCCGGGCGCTGAACCGTGATGCCCTTGAGTTGGCTCAGCGGGTGGCCAATCCGTTGTTTGAGGCGCTGGCGCACTACGACCGCGCGCGCACGTTGCAGGCCCGTGGCGAAACGCTTCGCTCGATGGAGGAAGTGCGCCAAGGCTTGCGGCGTCTGAATGGCTTGTCTTCGCAAAAGCTGTACGCGGTGCGCGCGCGGCTGACGTTGTACGAAGGGTATTTGCTGGTGCAGTTCCTTCAACCGCAGGCAGGGCGCGAGCGTTTGAATGCCGGGCTGGCCGAGGCGCGCGCTTGCCGTGACATCAGCGTGCTGATCGGCCACTGCGTGATTGCCGGGATGGAGGGGCGTGAAGGGCGCTACGCCGAAGCCTTCGCCGAGCTGGCAGAGGCCGAGCGACTGATGCACATCTGGGACGTGCCGCCGGTGTATTACCTGGCAATGATCACCCTCGCCAAATGCGAGCTGTGGCTGGCCCAGGGCCGTATCGACCTGGCCGACGCCTGGTTGCTGCGACTGGGGCAGACTTATGGCGGCCTGCAACCCGCTGCCGCCCCCGAATGCTCGCCGCAACTGCCTCAGCAGATCGAAACCCTGCGGGCGGTTCTTGACCACATTCAGGGTCGCACCGAAGAGGCGATGGCGCGGCTGCACGGTCTGTTGGAGTATGCCCAGCGGATCGGTGCAGGGCTGCTCGGTCTCAATGCAGCGAGTCAGCACATCCTGTTGTTGCTCGACACATCACGTGGCCCTGAGGCCGATGAGCTGTTCCAACAGAGCCTTCTGCTCGCCACGGGGGGTGCGGTTCTGCCGTTCCAGCGCCTGATCCGTGGCCATCCCGACTGGTTGCGCGAGCAACTGCACAAACGCCCCTCATGCCGGCTTGTCGATTATCTGCTCCAGCAACTTCCTGAAGCGGCGCCCGCCCAGGGGCTGCCTTGCCTGCGCATGACCAGCGAGCCGTCCAGCTGCAACGCCGGCAACGGCGGTGACCACCTCAGCGCCCGCGAACTCGGCGTGCTGCAGCTGATCGCGCAAGGTTGCTCCAATCAAGAGATCAGCGAGCGCCTGTTCATTTCCCTGCACACCGTCAAAACACACGCCAGCCACATCAACGGCAAACTCGGCGTCGAGCGTCGGACCCAAGCCGTTGCTCGGGCTCAAGAGCTGGGATTACTGGGCTGACCTTTCGGTAATTTAATACCGATTTACCGCTGTAAACTTCTTTTTTAGGCATTTAATTGCCTTTTCGGCGCTTCAGCCTTAAGGTTTAGGCATTAAATTGCCGAGCAGCCTGTCATGCAGCTGACCCTCCAACTTTACCTGTCGGGACGATGGCACGACGCTATGCGTCTCGACGTCGAGAAGCCGGAAGCAGGGCAGAGCAGCCCATGCAGCTTTGCTTATGAGCAAGCATTTCTGATCGACCATCTGGATGCCCTCGAGCGTCCCATCTCGCCTTCCGTGAGCGCTCGAATCCCACTGGGCTGGGATTTATTCAGAACGGCTGGGCTACCAGCGTTTTTGCACGACATCGTTCCGGCTGGCGCGGCACGGCGGTTCTTGCTGGCGCGTCTGGCATTGCCGGAGGGTGAGAATACGCCGGCCGATCTGGTGCTCTTGCAGCGCTGCACCCCGGCGCCCGTCGGGCACCTGCGCATCAAGGAATCGTTCGAAGCATTACCCAGGGCCAGCAGCCTCGGTTTTGACCGGAGTGAGGTGGTCGCCCGAGACAGCCGCTTTCTCGAATACGCTTATGAACAAGGCGCCGCAGTGGGGGGCGCGACGGGAGCGGGCGGGGAGGCGCCGAAGCTATTGCTGGCCGAGGACGCGCAGGGGCTCATGCACCCTGATGCAACGCTCGCCGACAGCGAAGTCCGTCAACACTGGTTCGTGAAATTCTCTCGCAACAAAGGCGACGAGACCGACCGCACCATTCTCAGGAGCGAGTTTTGCTATTACCAGGCCCTTGAACGCGTCGGTGAAAACTCCGTTCCCTGTGACGGCATGAGCCTTGAAGAGGCCCGCAAGCCCAGCCTGTGGATGAAGCGCTTCGACCGAAGTGTCGATGAGCGTGGCGTGCGCCGCCTGGCTGTCGAGTCGGTGTACTCACTCGCCAACATCACCCGCCCCGGCGCCTACATGACGCACGTGCAGGCGGTCGCCGCGCTGGCGAGCGCCTGGTCGGCGAATGCTCAGCAGGGGGACATTCCCCAGGTGGTTGCCGAGTATGTGCGCCGTGACCTGATCAATCAGATTTTGGGGAACAGCGACAACCATGGGCGCAATACGTCGATCCTGCGGGACGAACAGCGGCTCTCGCTGGCGCCGATTTACGACCTGGCGCCCATGGTCATGGACGATGAAGGCGTGACCCGTACCACCAAATGGCCTGATCCCATCGAGCGTGCCGGTGAGGTGGACTGGCGAGAAGCCTGTCGAGCGTTATCCGCCTGGGCCGACCCCGAGGAATTGTTTGAAAGCCTCAAAACTGATGCCGAGCGCCTGCGGGCATTGCCTGATTTGTTGAATGAAATGGGCTTGCCGCAAAAGACCTTCAGTCATCCGCGCATCAGGCTGGGGCGACTGGATACGACGCTCAAGGAATGGGGTCTGCTATGAACGACGAAATCCGCCAGCGCGGCATCATCCTCGACGAGCTTCGGAATCAGTTGCTGGACGGGACCGTTTCGATGGGCGCTGCGGTCAAGCGGCTGCGGACCGAGATCACAGGATTGCGCCAGGAGCAGTTCGCAAGCATGTGCAAAATCTCGCTGCGCACATTGCGCCAGATCGAGCAGGACGAGGGGAATCCGACGGTGCAGACACTCAATGCAGTGTTCAGACCCTTCGGCATGCAGGTGGGCATTATTCCGTTGCAACGCAGGCCTTAGCCAACCAGTCTCTAAGGCTTAATAGCGCCGGTCAGCTCGACAGTAGGTTAAAGCGGCGGGCTGACCGGCCCACATGCTGGCCACGTCCAGAGGACCCCAGTCTTCCGCCAGTTCGAATTTCAGGATGCCGTCTTGTACCGAGGGGCTGGCGAGGTTGATGACGTGCGGCTCGAAGGGCATCCGGGTCCGGGTGGACAGAAAGACTTTCACTTTCGGGTGCAGCAGGGATTTTTCATCCTGTTCGACCACCACGCCCAGGCGCTCGCTTTTCAGGCGGACCAACGCGCCAACGGGGTAAATGCCGACGGTCTTGACGAAGTGCTGGAACACCGTCGCGTCGAAGTGGCCTTTCCAGGACGCCATCTCGCGAACCGAATGTGCGGCGTCCCAGCCCTTCTTGTAGGGCCGGTCCGAAGTCACCGCGTCATACACGTCGCAGATAGCACCCATTTTCGCCAGCAGGCTGATCTCTTCGTCTTTCAGTCCGTGGGGATAACCGCTTCCATCGACCTTTTCGTGATGATGCAGGCACACGTCCATCACCAGTCGGGTTACCCGCTCGCAGCCCTGGAGGATTTCCAGACCGGCCTGCGGATGGTGCTTCATGACTTCGTACTCTTCGTAGGTCAGGCGATCGGGCTTATTGAGAATGGCCGGGTCGATCATCATTTTGCCGACGTCATGCATCAGCCCGGCAACGCCGGCTTCCCGCACCTGGTCCTCATCCAGATCCATCTGCCGCGCGAGCGCGACCATCAGTGCGCACACCGCCACCGAATGCATGTAGGTGTATTCATCGGTTGTCTTCAGGCGCGACAGGCTAATAAGCGCGTGGGGATGGCGCATCACGGACGTGGAAATTTCCTCGACCAACAGATCGACATCTTCGGTGTTCATCGCCCGGCCCATCCGGGCATCGCTGAACATGGTCATCACTAGCGCTTTCGCGCGCCCACAAATCAGGCGCGCACCGGCCAGTTCCTGCTCAAGGCTGCAAGGCGCGGTTTCGGCGGGGTCGGGGCACTCGCGGGAGGTCTGTTCGGCTGGCGTGCTGTCGGCAGGGCTTTTGCCAAGGCGGGTATCGATCCAGACTTCACGGGTCGACCCCTGAATGTGCCGCAATACGGCGTCGTCGATAAGTTCGCGTTCGACGTGCGTGGTCCAGAACGGATCATTGATCCGCGGGCGGCAGAACTCGTGGATATACATACCCAGCGTGAGTTCGGAAACGGATATTTTTCTTAGCATAGAGTCAGCTCTAGCGCGTCAATACAGCGCTGCCTTACCTGAAAGTGAAAGCGATCTTTGTTGTCTGCTTCATCACTGCGCTTTCCTGTACTTGCGCATAGCCAGTATAGGAAAGTGTTGGGGAAATTAAACTCCCTGAAATGTTGTGGGAATTGCCCAGTTATCTAGTAAATATCTATTTTATTCATAGGGTTGCATACGTTATCCATGTTGTTCGACGCATTTTTCGAAGGATAAATACGATGAACAGCATGTTCAAAAAGCACCTAAATATTTGCTTTTTTTATTCAAGAAGTACCGCCTTTGGCCGTATACAGGCGGTTCAGCCCGCGTTAAGGAATTTTTGACGGGGACCGTGCTCTAATCGCCTAAATCGTCGGCCTTTATGTGTGGCCGTAGAAAAGCAAAACAGGAGCTCTCCTTGATGTTGACCTTTCGCCGTTTGATCATCGCTGCCACTGCACTGACTGTGCTTTCCGGCTGCGCGACGCAGAATCCATACGACAATCAGGGGCAGGCGCAGAACTCCGGCGGCATGAGCAAGACCGCCAAGTACGGCGGCCTGGGTGCCTTGGCCGGCGCCGTTGCCGGTGCTGCCATCGACCACAACAACCGTGGCAAAGGTGCGCTGATTGGCGCTGCGGTGGCAGGTGCGGCATCGGCCGGTTACGGTTACTACGCCGACAAGCAGGAAGCTGCACTGCGCGCCAGCATGGCCAACACCGGCGTACAGGTCCAACGTGAAGGCGACAACATCAAACTGGTGATGCCGGGCAACATCACGTTCGCCACTGACTCGTCGGCCATCGCCAGCAGCTTCTACTCGCCATTGAATAACCTGGCCGGTTCGCTGAAGCAGTACAACCAGAACATGATTGAAATCGTTGGCTACACCGACAGCACTGGCAGCCGTCAACACAACATGGACCTGTCGCAGCAGCGCGCGCAGAGCGTTGCGACCTACCTGACCTCCCAGGGCGTTGATGCGTCTCACCTCTCGGTGCGCGGTGCAGGTCCTGATTCGCCGATCGCCAGCAACGCCGACGTCAACGGCCGCGCCCAGAACCGCCGCGTTGAGGTCAACCTCAAGCCGATTCCTGGCCAGCAGTACCAACAACAGCAGTAACCCGTGACGTGAAACCACAAACCCCGGCCAGTGAGCCGGGGTTTTTATTTGCCGAGCAGATTTCTCCCATCCTTTGTAGGAGTGAGCTTGCTCGCGATAGCGGAGTGTCTGGCAACTGATAAGCGTCTGACAGAGTGCCATCGCGAGCAAGCTCACTCCTACAGCAGCGTATCAATGCAGCCTTCAGGATCTGGCGGGGTAGCGCTCATGCATCTGCGCAAGCAGCGCGTCTTTGTCTTCCCACAGCCGGTTGATCCACTGCTGAAACTCCAGGCGGTAGGCATCGTCCTGATCGTAGCTTTTGCCAATGAACTGCGGCGGGATCTGCACTTCTTCAAAATGCGCGACCACTTCGCGAACGTTCCCGCACAGCAAGTCCCAATACCCTGGCCGACCGGCCGGGTAATGAATGGTCACGTTGACGATGGATTCCAACTGCTCGCCCATGGCGTCCAGCACGAAGGCGATGCCGCCTGCCTTGGGTTTCAACAGATAGCGGAACGGCGAGTTCTGCTGTGCGTGCTTGGCTTCGGTGAAGCGCGTGCCTTCGACGAAGTTGAAAATGCCTACCGGGTTGTTACGAAACTTCGCACAGGTGCGGCGGGTAGTGGCCAAGTCCTTGCCTTTCTTTTCCGGGTGCCTGGCCAGATAAGCCTTGCTGTAGCGCTTCATGAACGGAAAGCCCAGCGCCCACCAGGCGAGGCCAATCACCGGCACCCAGATCAGCTCCTGCTTGAGGAAGAACTTGAGCGGGCGGATGCGCCGGTTCAGCACGTACTGCAGCACCATGATGTCGACCCAGCTCTGGTGGTTGCTCGTCACCAGGTACGAATGCTGATAGTCCAGTCTTTCCAGCCCGCTCAGGTGCCAGCGGGTGTGACCGAGCAAGTCCATCCAGGCGTTGTTGTTGCTGATCCACGCCTCGTGGATGTGGCTCATCAGCCAGTCGGTCACCTTTTGCGCGGCCGGGAAAGGCAGGCACAGCTTGAAGATAGCGACGACGAACAGCGGCGTGCAGCAGAGAATCGTGTTGAGCGCCAACAGCAACGAGGCGATGACGCCGCGCAAAGGGGCGGGCAGGAAATCCATGTGAATCGAACTCCGGGTCAGTCAGCCGCCGGTGGGTTCCGGCGGGGTTATTGTGGGCAAGCGATATTGCAGCGCAATGTTATTGCGGCAGCGTGGCCGCCTGAATCGCCGTCAGTGCAATGGTATAGACGATGTCGTCGACCTGAGCCCCGCGGGGTAGATCGTTGACCGGCTTGCGCAGGCCTTGCAGCATCGGGCCGAGGCTTACGCAGTCCGCACTGCGTTGTACCGCCTTGTAGGTTGTGTTGCCGGTATTCAGATCCGGAAACACGAACACATTGGCGCGACCCGCCACCGGGCTGTCCGGCGCCAGTTGCCGGGCGACGTGCTCGTTGGCGGCGGCATCGTATTGCAAAGGCCCGTCGATCAACAGACCACGCTGGGTCTCGCGCGCCAGTTGCGTGGCTTCGCGCACCTTTTCCACTTCTTCGCCGCTGGCCGAATTGCCGCTGGAATAGCTGATCATCGCTACCCGCGGTGACAAGCCAAACGCCACGGCCGAATCCGCGCTCTGCACGGCGATCTCCGCCAGCTCGGTGGCGGTCGGGTGCGGGTTCATGATGCAGTCGCCGTACACCAGCACCTGCTCCGGAAACAGCATGAAAAACACCGATGAAACGAGGGTGCAGCCCGGCGCCGTCTTGATCAACTGCAGTGCGGGCCGAATGGTGTTGGCGGTCGAATGGATCACCCCCGACACCAGCCCGTCCACTTCGTCGAGGGCCAGCATCATGGTGCCGATCACCACCGGGTCCTCCAGTTGCTGCTCGGCCATTGGCGCATTGAGGTTTTTGCTGCGGCGCAGATCAACCATCGGCCCGACATAGCGCTCGCGGATCTGGTCCGGGTCGAGAATCTCCAGGCCCGGCGGCAGCTCGATGCCGTGGGCTCGCGCCACGGCATTCACTTCTTCGGGCTTGGCCAACAGCACGCAGCGGGCAATGCCGCGGGCCTGACAGATGGCGGCCGCTTGCACGGTCAAAGGCTCGGCGCCTTCGGGCAATACGATGCGTTTGTTTGCCGCCTGGGCGCGCTGGATCAGTTGATAACGAAACACGGCTGGCGACAGGCGCATCTCGCGAGGCGTGCCGCAGCGCTGATGCAGCCAGTTGGCGTCCAGATGGCTGGCGACGAAATCAGTAATGATCTCCGCGCGTTCGCGGTCATCAATGGGGATTTCCTTGTTCAGCTGATTGAGCTGCGTCGCGGTCTCGTACGAACCGGTGCTCACCGACAGCACCGGCAACCCGGCCTGCAGCGCGCCTCGGCACAGGTCCATGATGCGCGGGTCGGGCAAGGTGTCGCTGGTCAGCAACAGGCCGGCCAACGGCACGCCGTTCAGCGTCGCCAGGCTCACGGCCAGAATGATGTCGTCACGATCCCCCGGGGTGACCACCAGCACGCCCGGCTTGAGCAGTTGCAGCGTGTTGAGCACCGTGCGGGCGCAAATGATGATCTTCGACATCCGCCGCTGCTCGTAATCGCCAGCGTTGATCACTTGCGCACCGAGCAGATCGGCGACGTCGCGGGTGCGCGGAGCGTTCAGGTCGGCCTGAAACGGAATGCAGCCGAGCAGGCGGAAATCACCGCTGCGCAAGAGTGGCGAGTGTTCCTTGAGCCGCGCCGAAAAGGCTTCCATGCTCTCGTCTGTGCGGACTTTGTTGAGGATCACGCCGAGCACTTTCGGGTCTTTCGGGCCGCCGAACATCTGCGCCTGCAGCTCGACGCGGCCGGAAAGCTCGGTCAGCACTTCGTTTTCCGGGGCCGATACGAGAATGACTTCCGCATCCAGCGCCTTGGCCATGTGCAGGTTGACCCGCGCGGCATAGCTGGCGCTGCGGGTCGGGACCATGCCTTCCACGATCAGCACGTCGCGGCCAATCGAGGCCTCTTGGTACAACTTGATGATTTCTTCCAGCAGCTCGTCGAGCTGGCCTTCACCGAGCATGCGTTCGACGTGGGCCAAGCCCAACGGCTTGGGCGGCTTGAGGCCGTGGGTGCGCGCGATCAGTTCAGTCGAGCGTTCAGGGCCCACGTCCCCGGGATGGGGCTGAGCGATCGGCTTGAAAAAACCGACCTTGAGCCCGGCGCGCTCCAGGGTGCGCACCAGCCCCAGGCTGATGGACGTCAGGCCCACACCAAAATCTGTGGGCGCGATAAAGAAAGTCTGCATGCGGGCTTCTCGAAAATGAGCAGTGCAAGGGTCATGGCGCTATGAATTCAGCCATCGGACCGGATAAACCAGGACGCTGTTCAGTCGCAGCGTCTCAACGGGGCCCAAGGTTATCGTTATCTGACCCCGACGCGCACCAGCCGCAGTGAAAGGACTGGCCGATTGTTGCCTGGCGCTGCGCCGGATCAACTACCCAGGCTCGGGATTGCCAGGGCGGGTCGTGGCGCAAATGCTGGGTGTGGCCGCAGGACAGCTCAACCACCCAATGACCGTCACGGTCCTGTACAAAGCCGGTAATGATTGAGTGGGGGGGAGGGGCTTTCGGGGATTCCAATCGGGGCCGTCCGTCTGAGTTGCGTTCGCTTTCGCGCGAGTGCTTGGTTAGACTTGGCCGCTCATATCTATTTGCAAAAGGTCTCGCCCCATGCCGATCGCCGCCAACAAGGCTGTCTCCATCGACTATACCCTGACCAATGACGCTGGTGAGGTCATCGACAGTTCTGCCGGCGGCGCGCCGCTGGTTTACCTGCAAGGCGCAGGTAATATCATCCCGGGTCTGGAAAAGGCACTGGATGGCAAGGAAGTCGGCGACGAACTGAAAGTGGCCATCGAGCCTGAAGATGCGTACGGCGAATACTCCGCCGAATTGGTCAGCACCCTCAATCGCAGCATGTTCGAAGGCGTCGACGAGCTGGAAGTCGGTATGCAGTTCCACGCATCTGCGCCGGACGGCCAGATGCAGATCGTGACCATCCGCGATCTGGACGGCGACGACGTTACTGTCGACGGTAACCACCCACTGGCCGGTCAACGCTTGAACTTCGATGTGAAGATCGTTGCCATCCGTGATGCCAGCGAAGAAGAAATGGCCCACGGTCACGTGCACGGCGAAGGTGGTCATCACCACTGATTGTCCTGCTAAGCTGAGTGAGCTGGCCAGGCGTCCTCGCGGTCTTGTGAAAACGTTTGTTTTTGCGGTCTGACAGGGCGCCTTTTTCGGCCAAGGGTTTTTAGGGGAGTTGTCATGAGTGTATTTCACGAGCTGAAGTTGAAGGCTCTGGATGGCCAGGAGCTACCCCTCGCGCCGCTCAAGGGCAAAGTGGTTCTGGTGGTCAATGTCGCGTCGAAATGTGGCCTGACCCCGCAATATGCCGGGCTCGAAACCCTGTACCAGAAGTACAAGGATCAAGGCTTCAGCGTTCTCGGGTTACCGTGCAATCAGTTCGCCGGTCAGGAACCTGGTACCCAGGAAGAGATCCAGACGTTTTGCTCACTGAACTACGGCGTGACCTTTCCGTTGGGCGACAAGCTTGAAGTCAACGGACCGCACCGGCATCGGCTGTATCAGATGCTCGCTGGCGAAGGCGCCGAGTTTCCCGGTGACATCACCTGGAATTTCGAGAAGTTTCTCGTCGGCAAGGATGGCCGCGTTCTCGCACGCTTCTCCCCAAGCACGCTCCCGGATGACGCCAAAGTGGTCAGTGCGATCGAGAAGGCGCTGCCCTAGTCCCTCGATTAACCGTGGTTCTTCTTAGCCTTAATCACTCCAGTCAATAGTGCTTCGTCTCCCTCGCGCTTCGGCTCATTCTGTATGACCTTCATCATATTTCCAGAATGCCGAGGACGCCTGCATGCCTGCTCAAGCCTTGTTTAAACCCTTCCATATGGGCAGCCTCGAGTTGCCGACGCGCATCGTCATGGCGCCGATGACCCGCTCGTTTTCACCCGGAGGCATACCGAATGCCAAAGTGATCGAGTATTACCGTCGTCGCGCGTCTGCGGGCGTTGGCTTGATCATTACCGAAGGCACCACGGTTGGGCACAAGGCCTCGAATGGCTACCCGAACGTGCCGCAGTTCTTCGGCGAAGCGGCACTGGACGGGTGGCGCAAAGTGGTGGAAGCGGTTCACGAAGAAGGCGGCAAGATCGTGCCGCAGCTTTGGCACGTTGGCGCTGTGCGTCGGCTGGGCACGGAGCCCGACGGTACGGTGCCTGCCTATGGCCCGACCGAGAAGCTCAAGGACGGTAACGTTGTCGTTCATGGCATGAGCAAGCAAGACATCGACGAGGTCGTCGCGGCGTTCGCCCAGGCGGCGAAAGACGCCAAGGCCATCGGCATGGACGGCGTCGAGATCCATGGCGCCCATGGTTATCTGGTCGATCAGTTCTTCTGGGAAGGCACCAATCAGCGTACCGACGAATACGGCGGTGACCTCGCGCACCGCTCACGCTTCGCCATCGAGTTGATTCAGGCCGTGCGAGCCGCCGTGGGCCCGGATTATCCGATTATCTTTCGTTACTCGCAGTGGAAGCAGCAGGATTACAGCGCACGGCTGGTGCAAACGGTGGAAGCACTCGACGCCTTCCTCAAGCCGCTGTCCGACGCCGGCGTGGACATTTTCCACTGCTCGACGCGGCGTTTCTGGGAGCCTGAGTTCGAAGGCTCCGACCTGAACCTGGCGGGATGGACGCGCAAGCTCACCGGTAAACCGACCATCACGGTGGGCAGTGTCGGACTGGACGGCGAGTTTCTGCAGTTCATGGTCAACACCGACAAAGTCGCCCAGCCCGCGAGCCTGGAAAACCTGCTCAAGCGTCTGGGTGACGAGGAGTTCGATCTGGTCGCGGTAGGCCGCGCGTTGCTGGTCGACCCGGACTGGGCGATGAAAGTGAAGGAAGGCCGCGAGCACGACATTTTGCCGTTCAGCCGCGAAGCCCTGGGCCGGTTGGAGTGATGATCCGGTCGCTTAGCCGGCGCGGTCTTCATGAGTAAAAGATTCCACAGGCGTCGCACCTTTTGTAGGAGTGAGCTTGCTCGCGAAGAGGCAGGTACATCCGCCGCCTATTCAGCGGTTTAAATACTGTCTTCGTGAGCACGCTCATTCCCACCCATATGGCGTTTGGAGACAGTGTGAGGCTCTTCTGTGACCACTACACGCCCAGAACAACCCCCTCCCGCGTCTCGCTCGCAGCGCGCAGGTAAGTCTCGAATGAGTCGATAATTCCGGCCCATCCCTGACGACTCGCGTGCTGGCGGGCATTCAGCCTGACCCGGCGCAACGTTTCTTCATCCTCAAGCATCCAGCGTGCGGCATCGATGAATCCTTCCGCATCCCCCGGCATCGCCACCGCCCCATTGTGGCCGTGGCGAATATGCTGAGCCGCCGCCGCTTCGTCATAGGCGACCACCCCAAGACCTGACGCCAGCGCTTCCAGCACGACGTTGCCGAAGGTTTCAGTCAGACTCGGAAACAGAAACAGATCACTCGACGCATAGTGCGCCGCCAGCGCATCCCCGCGCTGGGTGCCGCAGAAGATGGCGTCCGGGAGCTGACGCTGCAGAGTGGGCCGGACCGGTCCATCGCCGACAATCACCAGCCGCAGGTTTTTCTCGGGATAGGTGCTGACCAGTCCGTCAAAGGTGGTCTTCAGCAGCCCCAGGTTTTTCTCCGCCGCCAGCCGTCCGACATGCAGGATAGCCGTATCGCCCGGTTCAAGCCCCCAGCTTTCACGCAGCGCACTCGAACGTTTCGACGGGTGAAACAACTGGCAATCAACGCCCCTGGACAGCAACTCCAACCGCTCGAAGCCTCGGCGTTCGAGCTCGGTTTTCTGCGTGAAGCTAGGCACCAGGGTGGCGTTGGAGCGGTTATGAAACCAGCGCAAGTAGGTCGTCAGCAGGCGAGTGATGAAGCTCAGCCCGTACTGCCGGGTGTATTGCTGAAAGTTGGTATGAAACCCGCTGACGATGGCGATCCCCAGCCGCCTCGCAGCACGCAATGCCGAGAGACCGAGCGGGCCTTCCGTCGCGATATACAGCACGTCAGGACGGTTGCGCTGCCAGCGGCGCAATAGCTTGTGCATCGACGACTGCCCCCACTGCAAACCGGGATACCCCGGAATCGGCCAGCCACGGCACAACATCAAATCTTCCCCGGCCGCGCGCATTTCATCGTCGCTCTGCCGCGGCCGAATCACCTCAACCCGATGCCCCCGCAGGCGCAGACCGTCGCATAAACGGCTGAGCGTATTGGCCACGCCGTTTATTTCCGGGGCATACGTTTCGGTGATCAGGGTAATACGCAGGGATTTACTCATGACATCAGTTTCTGAGCGGGTCGTTGCGCTTGTGTGGCGGTTGAGTGATGGATTTGTGACTGCAAACGGCTGACCGGGATTGGGTATTGGCCTCGTTCGATCCTGACCGGTTTACCGGCATCCGCCCCGATCAGGTTCGAGCATGACTGCGCAGACGAAGGGCGCGTCAACCGCCAACGGTGAAGGGCACAAGCCGCGATTCGCCAATGCGTTCGAAGGCAGCTGGCTCTGGCACGTAATGGGACTGCACCGGGTTCAGGCTGGTCAGTTGCAGGTGCGAACGGGGTTCAGCGGGCCTGGCAAGGTTCGCGGATTCAGCCTTTAGGGTTTGTGAAACAAACGCCTGATTCGCCTGCGCCAGTGCCTGCATGAACGCGGGGGCGTGGGGTTCCGGCTTCTTCTGTCGGTCCATTACAAAGGACGCAGGACTGACAGTGGTTTTAATCAGTGTGTTGAGTGGGGTTGAATCCATGGGCATTTAACTCCTGCTGATGAATACGCCGGGTGAGTGAACGCGGCGGCAAATACTCGCCCGGAACGGGCATGCCCATGGTTAAACAGGAAGGCTGTGGGATGTAGCGAATACCGATGTAGGAACGGTCCTGATTTTCCCGAGGTTGATTAAATCAGTGTTTCCGCCTTTAGCATGCGTCTCCTCAACTTCTGGAGGAAACACTGTGTCCGAACAATTCAATACACCACCTGCTGCCGATTTGACGGCTTTGCCTACGAGCGGCCCGCCGTTTTATACGGTATCGCTGGTCAAGTTGACGGTGATGATGTTTATCACTTGCGGATTGTACGGGCTCTACTGGTATTACAAAAACTGGTCGCGATACAAAGCGTATTCGGCGAAGCCGATCTGGCCGGTCCCCCGCGCCATTTTCGGACTGATTTATGTGCCGTCCATGTTTGGCAAGGTTGACGCTTTGCTGAAGGAGAAAGGGCAGCGGGGGATGCCTTACTGGGGCACGCTTGCGGCAGGTATGATTCTTCTGGCACTCGCCCCGTCACTTGTCGTGTTCGTCCACAACATCGCAACAAGTTCGAAAGGCGTCGCTTCGGCAGGCCTTGGACTTATCCCGTTAGGGATATCCGTCATTTCGACGTTTGCACAGTTCCTGATCATGCTCAGAGTGCAGTCGTTCATTAACCAGCTGAACCGCGACGCCGAGGGAAGCTGCAAGTGTGGTTCTACCTTCGGTGAAGGTGTATGGGCGATGCTGGGCTTAATGTGCTGGGTCATTGTGATAGTCATCGTTGTCATGATTGAAGCTATCAGAATGTATTTTTCCGGCCATGGCCTTTAGCCGGATGAGCGAGTGGCTACACTGATAGACCCCCCTGCGTCTCACGCAAAAAAGGCCTCAATCGAGGCCTTTTCTCTTCATCAGCGAATGCGCTCTGCCAGCGTCTCCGCCCCACGCTTCCTCACCCAAAACAACTTCGCTCCCGCCACCGCCGCAGCCTTATGTGTAGCATGCCAAGCAGGTCGCGCTGGGTCACCCAGGTCGGAAGCAACCTGTGCTGCCGCCTATCTCCAAAGAGAGGCAGCCGGGCGTGACGTCCAGTTGCAGATACTGAAACAGATCCGATAACTCTCCGTATGCCGGGTTGGGCTTGGCGTCCCACTCTACGATTAGCCACCTCGCCTCCGGGGTAACCTCAAACCACTCAATGGCTTGGGCCGCCCCCTCCAGCCGCACGCCAACTTTCTCCAGTTCTTTGTTGGCCTGGTAGGGCAGGGCTATCCTTTCTTGACCCGAATCCGTCCAGACACTCGATACGGTCGATCCGTCCTTGAATTGCCAATACACCGTCATCGGCTTAATGGGAGGCGGCTTCATCGGATCGTAATGAAAGACTTCAACCAGGTAGTGAGTGTCGATTTGCTCTTCGAGCCTTCGATGGGCCTCAGCTAACGTGAACTCATCGGGTTCTGTGTAAGTGATCGGCTGGTTCGTTGGTTTTTTCCACCAAAAGTTGAACATGTGGCTACTGGGTGCTACGTCGAACCAGCGTGTCGGGGTGGCCACTTGAGAAGTGCTGAGCCCTATTTTTGTGATGGTCCTCTTGGGGTCGTAGTGAAGCAGTGCACGGGACGATGGGTCAGCTGTGAGCTTTATAGAAGCAGCGGGGCCATGGTCAAATTGGAAGTGAACGAACTCCGGCTTGATGCGAGGAGGCTCACGGTAACGAGCGTAACGCATTTCCAAAATGTAGTGACGCGTCCAGAAATCCAATGGAGAGTATTTATTCTGGATGGCGTATTGCAAAAGCGCACTCTTCGGTCGCTCCCGGAATGAGTCGAAGGCAAGCTCATGAGCGGGTCGAAGAGTGGGTTCGCTTTCTAGCGTCAGGACGTCGTCCTCGACATACCATTTCCCTTTCGCAAAGCCGCTGGCACTTCCATATTCAACTCCCGCCGTAAATGTGCCGTCTTTTTCCAGCTGCAATCCAGCCGCCATTTCCATCACGCCGTACAGGTAATATCGTCCTACCAACGCGTGGGTTTCGGCGCGAGTGCAAGTCGTGATTACCCATAGGAGAACGATAAGACAGAATTTGGAATTAGAATTGCCCGTTAACTTGAATAAATTCATAACATCCCTTTCATGTGTCGCGCCTCATGCGCTGAGAAAAGTTCTTTTAATGATCGGCCATCGATTTTGGCAACTGAATTTCAGAGCGACTATTCACCACGAACCATACGGAATGCCGAATTTCTCGACATAGGCTTTGGACTCAGCCGACGGCTGAACAAACTTGCCACCAGATAAGCCATCACTTGGCCCGGTCGGATCAACTGTGGCCTGCACCCTCTTAACTTCTATGGGAGACAAGCAGGGGCCTGTTACCCAAACTTTTACAATGCCGCCCGGTGCCAGGCCGATGACGATGGCTTCGCGATATCCGGTGATCCACTTTCCGTCAGCCCGGCAGAAGGTTTTTTCACCTTTAAGCATAAGTTTCCTAACCGACTCCGGAATATCGATACGTGCGTGATAAATCTGCGGTTCAACCAGCGATTGCCAGCGGATATAGAGTTCTTTGGGTAGGTCTGCGCGCTTGACGTATTTCCCAGCGCCCCATCCGGGGCGTTCTGGCCATCCCTTCGGATCGCCCTTGAATACCTCGGGAATCCCTTTGCTAAAAGCGCGGGGATACGTCATTGAGGGTATCCCTCTGCCTGCTTCAAAAATCACATAACCGCTGTTATCCAACACATTGGCCGTCTCAATCCAGACCTCCATGTAATCGGGAGCGAAGAAGCCAAGGCGCCATGCGTCATATGGCAATGATCGGCTGCTAGCAGTCGTGCAGCTGGTGAGCAGCAGCATCAGTGCGACGCCTAGTACGAGCTTGTTCATTGGGATGTGCCATGCGCAGACCGTTATCACTTGGGCGGTTGATGACCACGGTATCGAATTTACTGTTCCAGTCATTGGCCGGATTCCAGTGGTAGGAGGGCTGGACATAGCTTTGATAGAGGAATATTTCTTCGGCTGGACTCAATACGTAGGCGTTGGACTTCGCTAACGCTTAAGCGGTGAGCTCGTCTGCAACGGGCAGTAGTCCATCCGGCAATGAACACCTTCATTTAATTCCTCACCACGAACCATACGGAATGCCGAATTTCTCGACATAGGCTTTGGACTCAGCCGACGGCTGAACAAACTTGCCACCAGATAAGCCATCACTTGGCCCCGTCGGATCGACCTTGGCCTGAACCCTAGTGACCTCAATAGGAGGCAAACAGGGGCCTGTTACCCAAACTTTTACAATGCCGCCCGGTGCCAGGCCGATGACGATGGCTTTGCGGTAATCGGTGATCCATTTAGCATCGGCACGGCAAAAGGTTTTCTCTCCTTTAAGCATAAGTTTCCTAATCGACTCCGGAATGTCGATACGTGCGTGATAAATCTGCGGTTCAACCAGCGATTGCCAGCGAACATACATCTCTTTAGGAAGGTCAGCTTTGAGATATTTACCTTTGCCCCATCCCACGCGCTCGGGCCAGCCTTTGGGATCGCCTTTGAATTTGTCTGGTAGACCCTTGCTTCGCGCTCTTGGATAGCCAATAGACGGCACGCCTCTGGCTGCTTCAAAGCTGACATAACCGCTGATGTCTAGGACATTGACTGTTTCAATCCAGGCCTCCATATAATCGGGGGCAAATACACCCAGGCGCCACGCGTTGTATGGCATTGAACGACTGTTTGCGGTAGTGCAGCCAGTGAGCAGCATCAAGGACAGGGCGAGCAACAAAAGTTTATTCATTGGGATGCACCGTTCGCAGGTAATTTTCGCCAGGCCGGTTGGTGAACAGCGTGTTGCGTTCAGCCGATGGGTGAGTGACGGGGTTCCAGTGAGCAGAGATGTGAATGTAGCGTTGGTAGAGCAATGCCTCTTCGGCCGGGCTTAAACCGTAGGAACCGGATTTTCCCAACGCATAAGCCATAAGTTTTTCGTGGATGGGCAGGAGCTCAGAAGGCAAGGCAAGGCGTTTATCCTCGTTTGGGACTTCTCGAAACGGCACGCCATGTTGCACTGCCAGCTCACGCATGATGCGGAGATAAACAAGCGCCAGATCATTGCGCACTTCCCGCTGACTGCTCACTGCGGCATAAACGCGTTTAGTGTGAGAGACATCGCCTTTAGCGTTGTGGGTGACGTCGACATGCCAGGTGCGGATTTCCAGCGGCAGGGCGTAATTGGCGTAGATTGCTTCGACCTGCTGCAAGTCTTGCTGGGTGAGTTGATAACTGACAGCGCCGTGGTTAGGTGCGTTTTTAGCGATTTCGTTGTTGCGAGGCTTGCTCAGCATCACGCGCTCGACCATATCGGGAAGGTATCCGCCGCCCAGATCGGAATGCACGCCTGGGAGCGATATCTCGGTACCGCCAGCCTGATTTAACGAAAAGTTAAAGCGGCGCTCGTCTTTGGCAACGAGGTGTACAACCTTTCGCGCAGTATCCGGCGCCAGCCGAATATCGATGCCGGGGTTGATGGCGTCATTGCCGTTGAAGTCTCCGTGCATCCAGTCAGCAATGGCGGCCACGGTATCGAAAATGCCGATGTAGTTGATGCAGAAATCTGCTTGAGGCTCCCAACTGAATCCATCAGCCAAAATGTGCGATCCGGCGGGCAGGGTCTCGGCCAGGATACTGTTGTGACCCTTCATCAACTCATTTGCGAAATCCCTTGCTGCGGCTGCACCTCGACTGAATCCGAAAATGTCGAATTCGATCCGCTTGATTCGTTTGTCAGGATTGTTCCCCTCAAACGTTCGCAGGGTTTTTAGTACCAAACTAGGGCTTTCCTCAACACGGGCCCTGACCCCTTGTGCTCCGAGTCCGGTGGCTTGGGCATACAGCGAGTCGCCCTGCGTGCTACTGGTGCCAATGCCCTCGACATAGACCCGAAGTGCGGCCTCTGTCTCCTCATCTGGAATTTGCTTGTCGCTGTCGTCTCTGTAGAGTTCATAGAGTTTCGCCACATTGCTGCTGTCATTCCCGAAACTGTCATCTGGTACGCCGCCGTTGCCGTCGAATCCGTGCTGTTTGCAGAACGCGACGATGTCAGGCGCTGCCTCCGCGAGATTCACGTCACGGGCATAGCAAGCGCGTGCTTTTTCACTGTTATCCCGGTTGTTACCCGTGCCATCGAAGAACATGCCGATGCGCAGCGTGATCAACTGCTCCAGTTCAACCTCTTCTTCTTCCTCCTCCAGCTCAGGTGTGGGACGCGGCTTCAGTCTTTCTTCGGACTGCGGAAAGTCGATCGCCAGTTGTCCGGGCAACATGGTGTGGACGGGCATGGTCTTGCCGTCCTTGTCGGTCACGCCGTTAAACACCTCGCCGTTCTGCGTGGTGATCCGGTAACGGACGAAACGGGCGGCGGCCTGTTGCGCGTCGACCAGGGTGTATCCCGCCCCATAGCCATAAGGTATTGGCGTCACTGGCGTCGTCAGCGTGGTAGCACCGGCCTTCAGCACATAAGCGGCCCGGTGATGGATATTCCCCGGCGCGCCCAGCTCGATCTCGCCATCCTTGATGCGGATGAAGGCTCCGCCGCAGCTGAAAACAAGCTCTTGCGCCGCGCTGATTTCGAGCCGGCCGGCCAGGCTTTCAACCTTGATGTCGTCGTTGGCCAATGCGTGCAGTGCGCCGGTTTGGGCGTGAAGCTGAACGTCGCCCTGAACCGCTTTCAATTGCAGGCCCTTGGTCACAGCGCACAGGCTGATCGCACCCTCGGCGGTACCGGTCATGTTGCATCCGGCACTGATATCGGTTGAGCGTGACGAGGTGATGGCGACGCTTTCGCGACCGGAGGACACGCAGATCGCTTCGGGGCTGACCATGCCGATGCCGGCCGGCGCGTGCAGCAGAAGACCGGGCTCGGTGAGATTGGTGAGCGCATCGTTCAGTTGCGTTTGGCCGCCCGTATCGGCGGGAATGGCGCCCGCACTTTTTGCGGCCTGGGCCATGGTGCGCGCCAGGGAAAGCGCGGTTTCGAGCTGGTCGATTGCAGCGTCCATGTCGAGCTGCTGACCGTGCGCCTGGGTCTGTTCATCCGCACTGATAAACAGCCCGCTTCCCGCCCGAATCGCGCCCCAGCCATCGGTGCGCAATTCAAACCCTTCGCCGCGCTTGTCCTTCTCGTTGTCGACCAGATGCCCAAGGTTCAGCTGGCTTTTGCCGCTGTGCTCGGTGCTGAGTTTGATGTGTTCCTTGCCGCGATCGTCTTCCATGCGCAGCTTGTTATTCGCCGGCGTGCGCAGCACGTTGCGTTTGTAATCGCTGCGCAGCAGCGTCACATGATCGGGATGGCGACTGTCATGCAGGGCGTGAGCGATGTAGGGCCGGTCCGGGTCGCCTTGCTCGAAGGCAATCGCCACTTCGGTGCCGCAGATCAGCGGCAGGTGCAGGCCGTGGGTGTCGCCCGCATAAGCTCGGGCGAGGCGCAACCACAGGCTTTCCTGACCCAGCTTCCAGCTGTCGCGGTCAAACAGAAAGCTGACCTTGTAGCGACCTTCGCTGTCGATGTGGCTGTAGGGATCATTGGCCAGCGAACTGGTGACACGGGCCGGAACAGTGCCGGCTATCTTAGGTTTGGCCAACAACGGCGGCCGAAAGCACACGCTCTCCGAATAGGGAATTGCCTCAAAGCTCAGCTCGAAACTGCGGTCCCGCGTCGCACGCAAATGCAATCGCGTGATCACAGCACCCGGTTCAAACGCCTGCGGTGCACCTCCCGAAATCTGCAGCACCTGCGCCAATCCCAACGTAGCGCTACTGCTGACCCCACTCAGCCGCGTCTGATCATTCAGATACCGCTCATGCCGCAGTCGACCATAGAAAAACCCGCTTTCCCCCAGCAGATCTTCATCCTGATCCAGCTTGTCGCCCAATACGCGATACGGCTCCGCATAGCGATACGCCTCGCCATAAGTTGTGGTGTCACCCCGGGTCTGATCCACAGTCCCATCCAGCCAGGCACTCGCATCCCGATGGTGGTAAGCCCGAAAGTGAACGTTCTTCTCCACCACCTCATGACTGACCTGCAGCTGCCAGACCCCGTCCTGCCCGCTGCTACCCAACCCCGACTGAGGCCTGAACGGCAAACTGATCCGAGGGCGAACGTAATGCCGCTGATCATCATGAAACTCGACGACCGCAATCCCCAGTCGCTCATCATTACTAAAGCGGTACCAGATCCCCACCTCGGCCAACAACCGCGAAATAAACGCCAGATCGCTCTCGCCGTACTGCATCACCTGCTCGCGCTTCGGATACTCCCGCACCAGCGAAAACAGAAAATCCTGTCCTTCGAAATCATGGCGCGTCCGCAGAATGCTCTCGACAATCTGCGGCACCGACTGATGCTGATAGATCCGGAACTGCCGTCCACGGGCCAGCAACGCCAGTCGCGGTTCCAGCGTCACTTCATAACGCGCTTCATCAGCTGACCCAGAGAGCCGTTTAAACCCCGTCACTACCCCATACAAAGTTCGCAAGGGTTTAACCGGAAGCACCGGCAACCCTGAAATCGCAACAGGCAACGTATGTGCCGCAGCATGCAGGCTGAACTGAGCGGTCTTCCCCAGCATCCGCTCGGCGCCGATGTCCTGCTCAACACAAGTAAATTCAACGCGATAAAGAAACGGCTGACTCAGCCGTTCCTCGCCCTTGAAGGCCAAGACGTCGAGTGCAAAGGGCAAACGATGAACAACAAGCTTGTGGCGGCTGTGATCGAAGAAAGGCGGTAATACGGTGAGCATGAATGAGCGTCCCTGGCAGGAGAATGCGCCCCCGACCGGTCCATAAAGAACCGATCAACTCATCCATGACAGGGGCTGAAGCGGGCGAAGATGAGGCATTCCCCACCGTCATTCCATAGGCAAAACACGAACGGGACGCGTCCTAATGGAGATCAGGAAATGCCCTACACAGATCGCAAGGGGAAAGGCGTTTGAGCCGCCCGACGCTCCCGGCTGAAGGCGGAAGCAGAGTTGTGCAGTTTGATGTGGCGCGAGCCAGCTTGCCCGAAACGGGCTGCTCAAAATACGTCGAATAGTCGGCAGCAACCCTGGATGTCCAGAGCGCTGATCGACTCATTTTAAAAAAACGTGCGTATAAAAAAGGCCTCCATCGAGGCCTTTTCTACAAATCAGCGAATCCGTTCTGCCAGCGTCTCCGCCCCACGCTCCCTCACCCAGAACAACGTCGCCCCCGCCACTGCAGCCGGCATCATCAGGATGTTGACCACTGGAATCAGCAGCACTAGATACACAATCCCGCCGAAACTCATGCTCTGCCACCGCTTGGCGCGCAGCCAGGCGAGCATGTCTTGCCAGCTCATTTTGTGGTTGTCGGCGGGGTAGTCGATGTACTGGATGGCCATCATCCAAACGCCGAACATCAGCCACAGCGGCGCGGCGACGAGGTTCACCACGGGGATCCATGAGAGGACGAACAGGCCAATGGCTCGGGGCAGGAAGTAGCCCAGTTTGCGCATTTCCCGGCTGAGGGTGCGCGGGACCATTTCGACCAGCTCGGCCCAGCTGAAGGCAGGAAAATCGTCCGTCCCGCGCAGGACCACTTCCACCTTCTCGGCGAGAAAGCCATTGAATGGCGCGGCGATGATGTTGGCGATCATGGTGAAGGTGAAAAATACCATCAGCGCGACAAGCACCACGAACAACGGCCACAGGATGTAGTTGAGAAAGCTGAGCCAGCCGGGGAGGGTCGGCATGAAGGAGTCGACCCAGAGTCTGAATTCGTGGCCGGCGAAATAAATCATGGCGCTGAACAGCACCAGATTGATGGCCAGCGGCAACAGGACGAACAGGCGCAGGCCTGGGCTCAGGACCAGTTTCAGGCCTTCGCGCAGGTATTGCGGGCCAGACAGGACGGGTGCAGGCATGTGTGCCTCCAGGCAGTGATATCGCGCCGACCTTACCGGCTTTGCGACGGGGGCGGAAGCGCCGCCGCAGGTGCGACATTCGCTGAAACAATCGTGCAGCGGTAAAGTCTATGCAGGACTGCAATGTCCAAAGCACAGGGCGCGCATAGGGCGGGCCTATGAGCTGGATTGTGAAACGATATTTCCTTAATCTTCTCCGCCCCGATAAGCTTGCGGCCAACTTTCACCGTTGCTGTGCCCCGAGTGGCAGCTTCATGTTCTCAGGATCGGCGGGCGCCTCCCGTGCGGCGCAGGCCCCGTCAGTCCCAATCCTCTCAACCGGTACGCCGGTTCAGATCCAGTGACTCCGACCACGCGTAACGATGGCCGGTCAATAGGAGTGTGTCATGTCTGATGTACGTCATTCGCGAGTGATTATTCTCGGCTCCGGCCCTGCCGGTTACAGCGCTGCAGTCTATGCCGCGCGCGCCAACCTCAAGCCGTTGCTGATCACCGGGATGCAGGCGGGTGGTCAGTTGACCACCACCACCGAAGTCGACAACTGGCCGGGCGATCCCCATGGCCTGACCGGCCCGGCATTGATGGAGCGTATGCGTGAACACGCCGAGCGTTTCGAGACCGAGATCGTTTTCGATCACATCAATGCAGTGGATCTGGCCGGCAAGCCGTTCAGCCTGAAGGGCGACAATGCCACTTATACCTGCGACGCGCTGATCATCGCCACCGGCGCCAGCGCCCGTTATCTGGGTCTGCCGTCCGAAGAAGCGTTCATGGGCAAGGGTGTGTCGGCCTGCGCGACTTGTGACGGTTTCTTCTATCGCAACAAGCCGGTCGCTGTGGTCGGCGGCGGCAACACGGCCGTCGAGGAAGCCCTGTATCTGGCCAACATCGCCAGCAAGGTCACCCTGGTTCACCGTCGCGATACCTTCCGCGCCGAGAAGATCCTCATCGACAAGCTGCATGCCCGCGTTGCCGAGGGCAAGATCGAGCTCAAACTCAACGCCACCCTGGACGAAGTCCTGGGCGACAACATGGGCGTGACCGGTGCGCGCTTGAAGAACAACGACGGCAGCTATGCTGAAGTGACCGTCGACGGCGTGTTCATCGCCATCGGCCACACGCCGAATACCAGCCTGTTTGACGGTCAGTTGGCGTTGAAAGACGGCTACATGGTCGTTCAAGGCGGTCGCGAAGGTAATGCGACAGCCACCAGCGTTGACGGCGTTTTCGCTGCCGGCGACGTGGCGGATCACGTCTACCGTCAGGCGATCACGTCGGCTGGCGCAGGCTGCATGGCTGCACTGGACGTCGAGCGCTATCTGGATGGCCTGGCGAACGTTTCGTTCTGACCTGATCTCCAGCTGAAAAAAACCGGCTCATTGAGCCGGTTTTTTTATATCTGGCAAACGCGCCTTGTCGCCGAAAAACCTGCGGTCATGCCTTGGGCTTGAGCGGCTCGGCCGAGAACTTCACGCCGGCCAGTCCGTTGGCAATCAGCGCCCGAATGTTGCCGTGGTCGGAGCCTTCCGGTGTATCGAGCACAGAACGGTAGTGCTCGCCAAAAGCCAGCAGCGCTTCTTCATTGCTCAGGCCTTCCAGCAGCGCCAGGCCGAGGGTCTTGCACGAGCCTTCGTTCTGGCCAGCGGCGTTTTCCATCGGGCCATTGCTGAACGCCTGAGGCTGATAATCGTAATGCGCGGCGATGAAGGCCAGCGTGTCGGCGAACAAGTGATGGCCGCTCGCGATGCTGGCACGCAGGGCGTTCAGGTCAGTCATGCTTCGGTTCCTTGGCGAACGCGGCTTGCTGCTCGGCGCTGGCTTCTTTCTGGTACGTGGATTTCCACTCGCTGTACGGCATGCCGTAAACCACTTCGCGGGCGTCATCCAGGGTGATGTCGATCTGCTTCTCGTCGGCCTCGGCCTTGTACCACTTGGACAGACAGTTGCGACAGAAACCGGCGAGGTTCATCAGGTCGATGTTCTGCACGTCCTTGCGGCTGTCCAGGTGCGCAACCAGACGGCGGAAAGCGGCGGCTTCAAGTTCAAGACGTTGTTGCTCGGTCATGGTGTGCTCTGTCGGAAGTAAAGATGGGCGGATGATAAGAGTGGCAGTCAGGCCGGGCAAGCGCGCACCCGCAAAGGCGAGCGCAGGAATCAGCGCGCTGCCGCCAGGGTGATCGACACCGATTCGGCAAACCGCAGCGCGTGGGGCTTATCCACTTCGACCTCGGCGTATTGCACTTCTTCATGGGTCATCACCAGGTCGAGCACTTCCTGGGTCAGGCGCTCAAGCAGGGCGAAGCGATTGCTTTCGACGTGCTGGATGATGGCCTTGGTGATGGTCCGGTAGTTCAACGCGTGATCAATGTCGTTGTCGCGCACCGCTTCCTGGGCCGCGTACAGGATCGTCAGGTTGATCAGCACGTCCTGCTTGTTGAGGATTTCCGCTTCGTTGATGCCGATAAAGGTACGCAGGCGCAGGTCTTTGACCCTGATGCGTGCGGTGCCGGGTTCGAGTCTTGCCATGGACTACTTGCTCCGTCCGATCAATTGCAGAAATTCCATGCGGGTCGTCGTCGACTCGCGGAAGGCGCCGAGCATTACCGAGGTGTTCATGGTCGAGTTCTGCTTCTCAACGCCGCGCATCATCATGCACATGTGCTGAGCCTCGATCACCACGGCCACGCCTGCGGCCTTGGTCACGTCCTGAATCGCATCGGCGATCTGCCGCGTCAGGTTTTCCTGAATCTGCAGGCGCCGCGCAAACATGTCGACGATGCGCGCGATTTTCGAAAGGCCGAGGACTTTCCCGGTGGGGATATACGCGACGTGGGCCTTGCCGATGAAGGGCAGCAGGTGATGCTCGCACAGCGAATACAGCTCGATGTCCTTGACGATCACCATCTCGTCGCTCGCGGAGGCAAACAGCGCGCCGTTGACGATCTCGTCCAGCGTCTGCGCGTAGCCATGACAGAGGTATTGCATCGCCTTGGCGGCGCGCTTGGGCGTATCCAGCAGGCCTTCGCGTTCAGGATCTTCACCCAGGCCGACGAGGATTTCACGGTAATGCTGTGGCAGTGACTGGGTCATCAATGGTTCCTCGGGGCGGCTTACTTGACGTGCCGTCCGCCGTTTACGGTCAGAGTGGTGCCGGTGACGTATGGGTTGTCGAGCAGATAGCGCAGGCTCTGGTAAATCACCTCGGCGCCGGGTTCGATCCCCAGTGCCGATTTTTCCAGCGTGCGCGCGCGATATGCCGCATCGTCGTCGGGTTGAAACATCAGCATGGCCGGAGCGATGCCGTTGACCTTGATATGGGGCGCATACCGGGCTGCGAAGGACAGGGTCAGGTTTTCCAGCCCCGCCTTGCTCGCGCTGTAAGCGATGTGCTTGCTACTGCCCTTGCGGGTGACATCGTCGCTGATGTGAATAATGTCGGCCGTCTCCGAGCGCCGCAACAGCTCGGCGCAGTGCAGATTGATGAGGTAGGGCGCCAGCATGTGGACATTGAACATCTGCATGAACACCTCCGCCTCGTCCCCAGGCGTCTCGGCCAGCCAGTCGGATGCGTTGTGCACGATGGCCCTCAGGCTGTCGGTGTGCTCTTTGAGCCGGGCGATGAAGTCCAGCACGCTCGTCTCCGACGAAAAGTCGGCCTGAAGTACCACCGCGCCCAGCGTCTTCAAACGCTGCACGCCCGGCCGCTCAGTGCGGTAGGTGATGATCACCCGCTGGCCTTCCGCCAACAGACGCTCGGCGCAATAGAGGCCGACGCGCTGGCTGGCACCAGTGATCAAGACAGGGGCAGGGGAGCAGGCCATGGTCGTCACGCATTCATCAACGGGGGAGAGAGGTCGGGCGAGTCGGTGCTGAATGGCGAACAGTGGATGCTCGCGTGCACCATCGAAAACGACCGTGGGGCAAAGTTACCCCAACGGTCGGTTCTTGTACAACACCGCAGGGCTGTACATGTTTTTGAGTCGGCGAAAGACCGGGCATTGCAAGGCAGGTCGGCGGCGCCCGGATCGGGAAAGCGCTTGTCGCTGAGCGCTAGCTGTTGGACACCGGCTCAGTGCCGCTGACCTGCGCAGGCGTGTTGGTGTTCAGCCAGCCCGCCAGAAGATGGGTCGACAGCGGAATGAACCAGAACACCATCAGCGGAGTGAGGATCAACGTGCTGATCATGATGCGCGGGAACAGATCCAGCTGACTGAGCAGCGGCCCCAGCACGAAGTTGAAGATCAGCGACACCGGAAAGAACGCCAGCCAGATGGCAACGGCTTGCTTCCAGCGCGGCGGGCGCTGACCGACGGCGCCAAACCAGCCGTCGATGCCGCTCACGCGGTGTACGGAATTTTTGGCAAACAGGCCACTGCCGCGCACCAGCCAGGAGCGTCGGGAGGCAGAATGCTCCCAGGCGTGCATGGTGGCCTGATCGGCAAAGCGGAAAATAATCTGGAATTCGTCATCCCCTGGCGGCGGCGCGAGGACGCCTGACCCTAGATAGCCGGGGAAGTCTGTAGCGAGTTGTTCGCCTTCTTGCAGCCAGGCCATCAGTTCCTGATAGCGGCCATGGGCGACGCGACGGGCAACCATCAGCGTGACGGGTGAGGTAGACATTGTGTATCTCCGATAAACACGTGAGCTTCCCGGGTAGGGAAATCACATGACGCGGCGCCGGGGTGGTGGCGATGCGTCAGCTTCACTGGAAAAAGCAAGCAAGGATTATTCCTGAAACCTGCGATAAAGCCAGCGGCGTTTGTCGGATGGGGGAGGGTGTCGCAGGGGATCGCCTGATCAGACAATCCTAAAGGTGCATCGAGGGGTGAATCTTGCGGTGTTCCTGAAGAATGTACTGACGCAGGCGTTCAGTGTCTTCCTTGCTGTTCTGACTCAGCCGATACGCCGCAAGACCATGATGGTTCAAACGTTCGAAGGTGCCACGCAAGGCGATTGGGGCATAGCCCTGGGGGGTAAACCAGGCGGCAAAGGACTTCGGCGGCTTGGTCTGCTTGCGCATCTCCAGCAGGATGCCCTTGAACGAGATTTCATGAACCCAGAGTGCGGTCAGCGAACCCTTTTCGGTCTCCAGCTGCACCGGCTCAGGCAGCGTAAGACGCCAGGGGCGAATGCGCGGACCTTCCTCGAAAATGCTCGGCGCGCCTAGCTCCAGATGCAGTGCATGGAATTCGTCTTCGACGAGGTGCAGCGGGAAGGTCATTTGCTGATTATCGAACTGGGCCTGGATCGTGACTTGCTCATGGGCCGCCAGACGAGTGAGCAGATCCTGAATCTGCACGCCGCCGTTCACCACCAGACTGCTGGATTTGTCGCCCAGATTCAGCGTGGGGTTGTGCTGCATGTTCTGGATGAACTCCAGTTCATCCGGCGTGAGGATATTGTCGCGCTGCATGGCCAGGCTCGATTAACCGGTTATTGAAAGAGCAGACAGATGGTTCACTTTTAGGTTGCGACCGTTCGTCAGTTGCAAGATGTTACCCCTTCAGGATTTCATTCTCCAGCCGAGCTTGCGCCCGTTGGGCATTTAACTCGACCTCTTTCCGCCGGGTGTATGGCTGATCGCCGACGGCATTGGAGTGCTGATCTGACGGTAGTCCAGCGAATAGAGATCGGACAGGAGATTTGCAGCATCGTTGAAACTCATTTTCATCAACGCCGCCCTCATCACCTGAGATGTCGTTTGGCAGCTCAAGGTCGGGAGTCCAAGACATCGCGTCGAGCTGAGGCATAATGCCGCACGATTTTACCCGTCACAGGATTAACCCATGAAAGTCGCGATTATTGCGGGCTCGGTGTATGGCTCGGCTGAAGAGGTCGCCCGCCACGCCCAGCAGATCATCAAGGATGCAGGGCACGAGGTGCTGTTCAATCCACGCGCCACCCTTGCCGATCTGCAAGCCTTTGCACCCCAGGCCCTGCTGGCAGTGAGCTCGACCACCGGGATGGGCGAGCTGCCGGACAACATTCAGCCGCTCTATCACCAGATCCGTGATGTATTGCCTGCGGCATTGCGGGGGCTGCCTGGCGGTGTGATCGCGTTGGGCGACGCGAGTTATGGCGATACGTTTTGTGCGGGCGGCGAGTTGATGCGAGAGCTGTTCGGCGAGATGGGGATCCGTGAGGTGCAGGCGATGCTGCGTCTGGACGCCAGCGAAACCGTGACCCCGGAAAGTGATGCCGAGCCGTGGCTGGCAGAGTTTATCGGGCATCTGAACGGTTGAACGGCGAGCCCCGTGCTCGGAGCTGACCAAGCGGTTGACGACACCGTCGCCGCGACCTCCCGTTAACGGCTCGGTGGTGGAACCGGGAAACGACCAAGCCATCCCTTGACGTTATCGACCACTATTCAGCGTGTCCCGTGTTGATTGTGAGCCTGCTCCGAGTCGTTGACACTCAATGACATCACGCCCGCTCCTGCTTTCGCTGACACCTGGTGGCTCCTGATGAGTCAAGGGCAGCGAGTGCAGAGCCGGCTTCATCATTGAGGAGAGCAACATGAGCGAGTCCGTGCGTTTCGAAGACAAAGTGGTGATCGTCACCGGAGCGGGCGGCGGACTGGGGCGAGCTCACGCATTGTTGTTCGCGCAACACGGCGCGCGGGTGATCGTCAACGACCTTGGCGGCTCCGCCCATGGCGAAGGCGCCAATGCCTCGGCGGCGGATCGGGTGGTTGCGGAAATTCGTGAAGCAGGCGGCGAGGCGGTTGCCAATCATGATTCGGTCACCGACGGCGACAAGATCGTCCAGAACGCTCTCGATGCCTTCGGCCGCGTCGACGTCGTGGTCAACAACGCCGGCATCCTGCGCGACAAAAGCTTTGCCAAAATGGAAGACGCCGACTGGGATCTGGTTTACCGCGTCCATGTCGAAGGCGCCTACAAAGTCACCCACGCCGCCTGGCCCCATTTACGGGACCAGAACTACGGCCGCATCATCTTCACCTCGTCCACTTCCGGCATCTACGGCAACTTCGGTCAGGCCAACTACGGCATGGCCAAGCTCGGCCTTTACGGTCTGACGCGCACGCTCGCGGTTGAAGGGCGCAAAAACAACATCCTCGTCAACGCCATCGCCCCGACCGGCGGCACCCGCATGACCGAAGGCCTGATCCCGGCCAGCGTGTTCGAGCTGCTCAAGCCCGAGTTGGTCAGCCCGCTTGTGGTGTATCTGGGCAGCGAGCAGTGCCAGGACAGCGCCGGCCTGTATGAAGTGGGTGGCGGCTGGATCGGCAAAGTCCGCTGGGAACGCAGTCTTGGCGCCGGCTTCGACCCACACGCAGGCTTTTCACCGGAGGACGTCGCGGCGCAGTGGCAAACGATCAGTGACTTCAGCGATGCGGTACACCCGGCTGACAACGTCGAAGCGCTCAAGGAAATGATGGCGAACTTGCAGACATTTGGCTGATCCGTGTTCGATCAAGCAGCGGCCAGTTCGGGTGATCGAACGGGCCGTTTTTGTAGGAGGCTTACTTGCGGCGATGTGGGAACGGTCTTTGAATCAGGCAATGATTCCGTCTTCACTTTTTCAGCCTCAACCCCGCCAGAGGTCGCCCGACACTCCTGAGGATCAAGCGATTTTCAGGAGGTTTTATGATTGGCAATTTGAGTAAGGTGCAAGAGCGGCTGAGTGTGTATATGGCCGCGCCCTACAAACGCTTCGAGGCCAGCTCCGGGCTAAGTACCGAAGAGCAGGCAGTCAAACAAAAAGTCCGACAGTACTGGGCAGATGAAAGTCTTTCCAACATCAAGAAATTACAAGGGTTTAATCTTGATATCGCCGGGTTCGATCCTACCCGGACCAACAACAAGCAGTTGAGGGAGATCGGTGCGGTCTTGGCGGAGCGCGGACTCATCGATGAAGGACTTGTTGATGCGATGTCCAGCATCAATATCGAATTCGACGCCGATGGAAAAGAAATCAACATGGAGCGCGAAGTAAATGCTTATGCCTTTTTCGAGAAGGAGTTGGGCGCGCTTCATGACCTGATGACCCAGGAAAATGATGTGGCCAAAGGTGGGCTGGTCGAACTGAAGACAGTCATTGCTGTGGTGATGGCGCTTGCCGAGTATGCAAACACGCCACGCGAACGATCGCTGGTGAACATCCGCGCCTAAGCCTTCCTTTGTGCCCCGACCCGTCAACACAAAAAAAAGCCGCTGCAATCGCAGCGGCCAAAATAAGACGTTGAATCCAGGAGCTTCAAAACACAACGTCGGGGACGATGGGCGAGCACATCCAGTCCGTGCAAAAACAGCGCTCCTGCGAAGGCCTTGGGGGCTGTGCTCAGATGGCGCGAAGGTTAAGGGGTTTACTGTTACTGAAACAGTTGGCTTTTTGACAAGCAGTGTTACAGCCACAGCAACAGTAGGAGTGCGCGGCGGATTATCAGCGAATGACGCTTTTTCCTGCATAGCTCGTCGGCGCAGGTTGCCTCATGGCATCAATAGTTATTCCATCGGTGAGCGATGCAGCACTTTTAATAACAGCTCTTTTGGACTGCTCACGTATTTCACACTTTGGCTGGATGCCTGGGTGGCGCGGGCGGTCATCATGGAGCTGTAAAGATGACTGATCATATTTTCAACAATCATCCCCGCCCCAACCCGGGCTCGTTGCTCGATCACGCCAATAACGAGGCCGAGCTGTCAGCGTTGATCGTTTCGCATCTGCGTCACGCCCCCACACTGCGCGAGGCTGCCAGGCAGTTGCTGGTCGAGCAACTTCGCCAACTCAGGCCATTCCCTAACCCTGACGCGCTCTTCATTCACAGGGAGCATGCCGGAGAGGCCGATCCCGCCCCGCGGTGTCTGACCGATGCCCTGCTGCACGCCCTCATCGGAGACAGGGTTTACCTGGATGACCCAAAGGCCGTTCTCTCTACGCGTAAAGACTCCTCCCATGTCGCCTATACGTTGCCGGGGTTTGGCATTGGCGCGTTCAGAGCAATGTGCGAGGACCTGATCACTCAACTGCCTGGTATTTTGAAGTTCAACCTCAATGCGTATTGGGAAGTGGATGAGCCGACGTTCAAATCCATACCCGGCGAGAGTGCCGTTAGCGGTACACGCAAGGAGGTCTTCGCGACGCTGCAGTCCTGGGTTTACGGGCACTCCATTCGATTGGCCGTGGGCCGCGGCGAGCTGGATGCTCAAGACGAAACACGTCTATCGCGCGTTGTCGGGGACACCGAGGCCAAGGGTCGCTATGCCCTGTCGTTGCGCACCTCACAAGGCACACTGCTGCCCCTTGCAGGGGTTTACGCAGCGACTGCGGACGATGTCGATGCCATGCCGCTGACTGACGATGGCAGTCATGCGGGCGTCTACCTGTTCAGCCCGGCGGCCGGGGTGGAGAAGTTCGCCACAGTCAGTGCAATGAGCGCGGCGCTGATGCACCGTCTTGAGCAGGATTCCACTCGGTATATGCTGGCAGGGTGCCTGTCCCTTGAAGATCAGGCGTCGCTGGAAAGCACGCCGGCGGGCGCGTTGCAGGTGGAGTACTCGCTGCTCAAAGAAAAGCCCGCGAGCCACTGGATAACTCGCTTGCGTGAAAAACAGCTGGGCGATCTCAACCACCTGCTCGCCTACGCGCCATCGATAGATGCCGAACCCCAGGCACGGCTGCAAATGTTCGATGATGCCAGCCGCCTTGATGACCTGGATGAGGCCCTTAACGTCCGCTACCTTGAGCTGCTGGCGATCATCCAGGAGCGACGTCTGCCCGATGGAATCCGGTTCGCGGCCCCTGAAGATCGTCATCGTTACGACACACTCGCCGCCGAGCAGTCACGATGTGAGGCGATCATGCAGGCGCAGATGGCCGGCACCGAGTCGCCCGAAATCTACGCTCGCAGCGAAATCGCTGCTTATCTGATGAAGCATCTGGGCTTTACCCTCGATCCGGCGAAAGTGACGATTAATCTGCCGGACGAAATGGCGTTCGCCAGCGGGCCGCTCAATGCTGTGTACACCCATACATTGTTAGGGTTTGCCCTTGATGGCTTGCCGGAGCTCGATCAGCAATTTAGCCCCGGTGTCGAGGTTGATCCCGCTTATTCACACCCGCGACTGGACTTCGACTTCATCTGTCGTTTGCTGAAAGACCTTGATCTGAAACAACGCTTCGAAAGCGAGCTGGAGCACCGTTATCGCGAGCAGGCCACACTGGACGCCATGGCAGCACTACGTGCCAGCACCATTGCATTGAGTGCGTGGGCGGCAAAGCTCCAGGGTCATCTTTCCGATCGTGGTCTGGCGTTGATCGAGCGAGCGCAGTCGAGCTTTGGCAGTACCCGCGCATTAAGTGTCGGTGGCCTGTACCTCAAGGGTGGCGACCGCAGACTGGAAGATGCTGTGGTCATCAGGGAGACCAACGGCGATGACGCCTTTTATGTGCTCTACGCCCCGGGGCATCCGAGTGGGCGCGACATGTTCGATTTCGACAGCTGGCGCAAGTTGTCGTTTGAAGTCGGCGGCTGGACGGCCACTGCTCGCGGGGCCCAGTATTTGCTGGATCAGACCGTGGTCAACGCTGATCAGCACGTGGTGCCCTACATTGAAAGCCTTCGGTTGAAGCCTTCAGCCTGGAATGTTGACAGTGTGCTGTTCGTCACCGTCGACGCTTCCTCGTTCAACGGGGCGTTGTCGAGCTTGAGTCACTACAAGATCGAGCAGATGTTGAGCCGTAATCGATTCGTCTCCAGCACCCGTGCGCCCCACATCACCCGGAAGGATCGGATGGCGGCCGTGGTGTTGGAGCAGCGGATCTCGGCACTGCAGAAAGCCTATGACAGTTTCGGCGTCATGCCATGGCGCGCCGCTGCTCGTCAGGAGTGCGAGCGCTTGATCGACAAGCATCTGAAAGCCTCGGGGGTGCCGGGACGCATCGACCCGGACACGGTGTTTTTTGATCTGGAAGGCAGCACGGGCGATGGGGAGCCGGATTTTGGGCGGTACACAACGCTCCGGTGCCTGACCGACCTGTTCATGGTGGGGTATTCGGAAGAAGACTACGCGTTCGCCCCCGATGCGCCGGTGTACTCCTCCATTGGTCAGGATGTGTCCGCGCTTTCGGGTGCGTTCGTGGATGAGATGATCCGTGGGTCCAATTACGCCGACAAGTACATCACCGCGTTGCGCCGGCATACCCAAGGGCTGACCAACTCCCCGCCACCCAGAGTTCGCGCCCTGTTCGCGCGCAAGACACATTATGAGCTGCGCCGTGATGCGCTGAACGAGTACATCGCAGGCCGGCTGACGCCCGATCAGTACATGTGGCTGGTCAGAATGGCCGCAAGCCTGGACACCAGCATTGTCGGAAATACTGCTCAAACGCCCGGGACTCTCCATATCCTGATGATGGAGCAGAAAACCTTTGCCGGTATCTACGTCTTCAGACCGGACAAGGACAATGCTCGTCTGGGAGCATGGGTTTACACCCCCGGGGCGCCGGACGGCCACCTGTTCCGTCAGGAAGAGGACGTCGTGCGATCCGTCGCCCGGCCAGGTATGAGTCGTTATTACTACGACCGGGTCCCTTACAGAGCCCAGCGCATCATTGGCACGCTCATGCAAAAGCTTGAGATGTCACCGGAGGTAGACGGCAAGCCGTATACGGTCGGCTATTCAACTCCGATCAGAAGCCTGGAAGGGCTGCACGGTATCGCCGTGCAGCACTTGATCGTTGATATCGATGCGCAAACCGAAAGCGTTGCCGAACGGCGCTTGCTCAACACGTATACCTTCATACGTAAATACGGCGGCTATCTGGCTGACCTTAACCCGATGACTAAACTGGTGTGGACGGCCCTTCACGCTTCGGTGGATCTGTATCGCGGCGTTCAGGCTTACCAGGATGGCGACCGAGCGCGGGCGCGGGGCTATTTCGCCAAAGCGGCTTTCGGTGCATTCAAGGCGGGCCGGCAGGTACGATCGATCCGCAAGGCCGAGAAGTTGAAGCAGCTGGAAAAGGCGAAAAACACCACCGGCTCGCTGGCGCGTTCCTGATGTTCAGTGCAGCGCGCCCATGCCGGGCAGCTGAACCAGTCGCTGAGTGAGCCGCATCCGTTGAACCGGGTCATCACTCAACATCAATGCATGCTCCAGGTCGAACCGTTCGGCCTGCGGACATTCCAGATGCTGATACAGGCTGGCACGAGCGAGGTAATCGCTGGTGTTGGCCTGGCCCAGTTCCATCACGCGGGTCGCGTCTTTGAGTGCGGCGATCAAGTCGTCGTTTAGCTGATGCAGGTACCGCAGGTTTCGCGACAGGCGCTGCAGCACCGCCGCTGGCGTCGCCATTTTCATGTGCTCGGCCTTGAGCGGCATGTCCGCGCCGAACTGGCGCAGCAACAATTCCCGGCAGTCTTTCGGATAGAGCCTGCGCCCGCCGCAAGGGTCAAGCGTATGGTCGGCACCGGGCACACGCAGCAAAAAGTGTCCGGGAAAGTTAACGCCCTCGAGGGGGATTTCCAGACGCCGTGCGATCTCCAGGGCAATGAGCGCCAGGCCCAGCGGCTGGCCGCGACGACGTTCAAGCACTTTGTGAATCAAGGCAGCCTGGGGTTTGGGCTGAGCGGCATCGTCCTGCTGGAACCCCAGCGCCGCCAGTTGCCGCAGCAACGGCTGGGCAAGCTCTGCGGCCGGCAACAAAGGAAGCGAGGTGCTGACGATGCGTTCCAGAGCGGTGAGCTGGTCGCGGATAACCTGAAAATCAACTTGCCCGTCGTGCTCTGTGGCGATCCACGAAGCGGCTTCGAAGGTAGACGGCGGGTTACGTTCTAGACAGGCAATGCATTGCTGGCGCGGATTCATCGACTTCTCCGGCAGGATAAGACGGCTGAGAAGAACTACAGGATGACTCTGTTTTAGCCTTGGCCGCGGCCTTCGTCCAGCGATGATTCATCCCGCGTGGCCAACGGCAGTCCTTCGTCCGGATCCGCCCGGGGCCGGCCTTCTTTTTTTCAATCAGCGCCTATACTCGCCAGTACGAAAAAGCGGAGCAGTGCCCATGTTCGCACTCATGCAAAGCTCTCGCGTGCAGTCACTGCACATGATGGTTGAGCCGCGCACCGGCCTGAAGGCCGTGATCGCGATCCACAGCAGCCAGAAAGGTCCGGCGATGGGAGGCTGTCGCTACCTCTCCTATCCAAATGAAGAGAGCGCCATCGAGGACGCCATTCAGCTGGCACGGAACATGAGCTACAAAGCCGTGCTTGCAGGGTTGTCACTGGGCGGTGGAACGGCCGTGATCATGCGTCCGGCCCACGTGCCTGATCGGGCTGCCTTGTTCGAGGCCTTCGGGCGGTTCGTGCAGACCCTCGACGGACGTTATGTCACGGCCATGGACAGCGGCACTTCAAGGGAAGACATGGACTGCATTGCCCAATCCACCCAGCATGTCACCAGCACCACGGCGGTCGGCGATCCGTCAGCGCACACCGCGCTGGGTTTGTACGCCGGGATTCGCACCACAGCCATGGCAAGACTGGGCAGCGACAACCTCGAAGGTTTGCGCGTGGCCATTCAGGGACTGGGGCATGTGGGTTATGCGCTTGCGGAACAGCTGCACGCAGCGGGCGCCGAGTTGTTGGTTGCAGACCTGGACAGCGGCAAGGTGCAGCTCGCCATGGAGCAATTGAGCGCCAAACCGATTGCCAGCGAAGCGCTCCTCAGCACGCCTTGCGACATCCTTGCGCCGTGCGGGCTGGGAGGCGTGCTCAACAGCCACAGTGTCACCAAGTTGCGTTGCGCCGCCGTCGCGGGTGGTGCCAACAACCAACTGAGCTGCGCTGCGATCGCCGACCAACTGGAAGCACGCGGCATTCTGTATGCGCCGGATTACGTGATCAATTCCGGCGGCCTGATTTATGTCGCGCTGCATCATCAGGGGCAAAGCCCGGGCAACATCACCGCGCATCTGTCTCAGATCGGCACGCGGCTGACCGAGGTGTTCGCCCATGCGCAAGCTGAAAAGCGCTCACCCGCGCGGGTTGCAGATGAGCTGGCAGAGCGGCTGCTGGACATGGACTGAATCGCTATGGTGGCAAGCCTGCCTTCAGCTGGCTGAAGCCGAAGTCGCGGGCCTGATTACTCTGCCGGCTCGGCCGCGGGTGCGAACTCGTTGAGGGCCAGCGCATTGCTCTTGAACGCGGCAGCGAAAACGGCGCGGTTTTTCGCCATGAAAATGCTGGCATCTTCTGCGTGTTTTTCGGAGAGGCCGTCGACGTTCTTCATCAGCACATCGGTGAGCAGTTCGGCCAGTTCCAGCATCTGATCATGGGCATCGGCGAGTTTGCGGTCCACGAACGTAGTCTCCAAATCACGGGTACTGCGGTAAAGGGTTTCAACAGCCATTGTTGGCCTCGTCGTCATTTCCAGAGTTGTAAGGGATCAGCCCGGGCGCTCAACGCTTCGGCCGACGGATGATGCAAAGACAGCGTACTCCGTCTTTTTACTGTGTATTTATACAGTGCGCAGCATAGGTGAATCGCCGCAGCTTGGGTAGGGGGTGCGCGCTCACTTTTTTTGCCAGTCGCGGCCTTGCGACATCTGGTCACGTTCTCAACCTTAGCCGATGGCCCTATTAATGCTCGCCTGCAACCAGGCTGCGCACGAGCAAACCGTCATGCGCGTAGAGCATCATCCGGTCCAGGTCACCCAAGGAAGTACATCGTGAACATCAATGCGGTCATAGCCCTGCGTCGACAGATCCACTGCTGCGCTCAATCGCAGCGCTCGTTATGAACACTTTTGTTTTGGTCAGGGGAGGTGAGGGATGGCGGGTGTGAGATGGGCAGATCGAATGCGGGCGAAGCTTCATGGCGGCGCCAACAGCCTGGGCAATCTGGCCGTTGAAGCGTTTCATTATCTGGCGCTGTTCGGTATTGGGGCGGTGACCGCCTACGCCGCGATTAAAGCCTTCATCGGCATGCTTGGGCAGGAGTACATCGCCGTAGATGATATTTTGCTGTTGTTCATCTACCTCGAGTTGGGCGCGATGGTCGGGATTTATTTCAAGACCAACCACATGCCGCTGCGCTTCTTGCTCTACATCGGGGTGACCGCTTTGATTCGCTTGCTGATCAGCGACGTGTCGCATCACAAAGCGCCGGATTTGGGGATCATTTATGTCTGCGGCGGCGTGCTGTTGCTGGCGTTCTCGATTCTGGTGGTGAGGTATTCCTCGTCGAGGTATCCGTCGGTGCAGGAGAAAGTGGAGTAGGGATGGGATGAGTCCTTATTGTTTAGGACTCATCTACCGTTTGCCCGGCATAGGTCTTGGCTTTTGGTATGTATGCGTTTAGCGGCCAACGCCGAGGACTGGGGACAGGGGCGTGGCGACGGCGTTTCCCACCCATACGCATTACCAGACGGGCTGGGATTACTTCCTGGCCTTTTTTATGATTTCTTCCATCATCTTGAGCGTATCCGAGCCGCGACCTTCGATAAGTTCGACATAAAAATTGCTGTAAGCTTCAGAAAGATCTCGATATTTTCGGAGGTTTGATTCATCCATAATTCGATGGCCTGGTATGTCTCGTGCTTCGACTTGGCTAGTGATCTCACCTCGTTCGGCGGCGGATATCAAATGCTCCATTTGTCCGTACAAGGCCAGTGCCGCTGGCTCTTTTTCTTTATACAGTTCCAGTTGTTTCCGCAGTTCTATGGCGGCTTGTCTTAACGCTTGAATATCCATAATCAGTCCTGATTGCCGATTTCGCTTTGCTGCAGACTTTAGCTGACCGCCGTCATCTGCCTGGTCGCAATTCCCGTGATATTGCCCAAATGCTGAGGTTGGTGCGACTCTGCTTAGGAAAGCCTCAGCGCGCCCTGGAGACCATTGCTTGCAACCAATGAACTGCTTTCGATGAGCTATCCACCAGCAAATCCATAAAAAATGCCCCGTCTCAACGGGGCATTTTCATGTGCGAAGAACAGTCAGTTCACCCACACCCCAACATGGTAATGCCAGCCATCGCCCCGGCTTTCCCAGTACGGATGTTGATAGCGATAGCCCGGCCGTACCGCTTCCCAGTGGCCGTGCTCGGCGACGTAGCGGTTGCCGTTCCAGCGCCAGTAGCCGCGGGACCAGACATAGCCCTGGCGCGGGGCGGGTTCTTCTTCGATGACGCGCACGGGCGGCGCTTGCGGGGCGACGACTTCGACGTATTCGGCCCGCGGCGCGGGTCGGTCGACCACTCGCCGCTCGTGCACCACTCTTTCTTCCACGCAGCCGGTCGCGAGCGCCAGCGCGCCAATCAGCGCTATGTATCGTAGAGACATATCGTCACCTCAGACTTGTCCAGACTCTGCTGCTCGCCGTCTTGTTGTGTAACGGGGCAGCCGGCTTGCTACAGGTTTGTTGTAACAGGTGCTTTCTGTCTGGGGGCTGAATCGGCGGGAATTACAGGAAGTTGGCGATCGTCGGCGGGGAGCAAAGCGCATCGGGAATGACGCCCCGAAGAGGTTGCGCTGGAGAGGCGATAGGTGTCGCCTCATACCATGGGCATCAAGTCATCAGAGACCGGCAGTCGGCTGCGGACGGCTGAGGAAGCTGGTTCGGGTGGGCGGCGGCGAGAGTTGCTTGAGGTCGCCGTCGGTCATGGCCGCGAGGATCTTGATGGCGCTGTGGCCCTGTTCAATGGCGATGCCGAACTGGATGCTTTCGATCAAACGACGTAACCGCTTGGGCGAGTTGCGTTGCTCGGCACTGAGCAAGCGTTTGGCGACGACGCCTGACTCATTCGACAGGGTCAGCATGATGGTCCCGTCGAGGCCCTGAATACTCAGATTGACCCGATAGTCGGGATGGAAAGCATCGGTGATCTGTTGAAAAGGGTTATCCATGGCCTGTTACCTATTAACGATCTGCATGAATTGACTGGGGGTGAATCCCTTTAGTTCTCGAAGTCGATCAACGGTTAATGATTCCTGCCCTGGCCGCTCTCGCTGAAGTCGCGGTGTTATCCCTGAGTGGTCCGTTGAAACGTCGTCTCATTGAGCGAGTCACTCAGCCGGAAGCCATCAGGCTTGCGGCTTACAGGTGTGGTGTAAGCTCGACGATACAAAGCTTGCAGGGTTTGGGCCACAAGGGACGAAAGGTGCAAATGCGCCCAACAGGTGGACCGTGGTGCGCTGAATCGAGAAGCAGATCACGGTTCCGGTGTCCAAATTGTACTGGCCAACTGCTTGACCAATTCCCGGCCAGCACCATTAGCGCGCCCCATGCGTTCTTTGTGTGCGTAAGTTTGGCGAGTGAACTTGCCGCGTGTTTGGCGCGGCTCTTCAGTCGATCCCTTGGGACTTAATGAACGCGCAAAAAAAGGGGCGGGCCCGTTTCCCGGCCCGCCCCTCGTTCAGCAGTTGAGTGTCTCAAGGCTGCTGCATCAGCCGTGCAATGCGTCATCCTTCTCGAGAAATTCTTCTTCGAGCAACGCATCGGCGCTGACGGGCTCGTCGTCCAGATCGCTTGCAATCACCGGAGCCGCGCCGCGTTTGTTGCCGCGCAGTTTTCCGAAAAGATGTTCCAGGGCGTGGTCCAGTTTGACCGCTGCGCCATCCACTGCCTGATCGATCGAATCGGCTTTGTGGGTCACGGAAATAGGTTGGTGTCCTTTTGGCCGGGCTTCCATCTGGCAACGGATGTCATGGGGGCCGGGCTTGTCGCCATTCTCGTCGTTGATGTGGACTTCAACGCGGGTGAGATCCTCTTCGTATCGTTCGAGCGTAGTTTCAACCGTGGTTCGTACCCACTCCTCCAGACGGACGCTGTTTTCGATGTGGTTATCGCTGTTGACCTGGATTTGCATAGTTCTTCCCTTACTTTGGCTTGCTCGGGAGAGTCTGGACGAGGTGTTTTTCGTCTGCCCTCATTCACAGTGTTGGCGCCGATCCACGAACAATTCAACCCCTTGGAACCGAGAATATATTTCGCCGATGCGGGAACTCGACCGGCAAGTCCAGTTTTGCTGGGCTGCGCCTTTTCACCGCCTGATTTCAGCCACTGCAGATTTGTTGCGAGATTCGTCGGACATCTTTTGCGCATGAGAATATTTATCATTAATATCGCGCCTCGCATCCTCCCTCAACCTCGTGCCTTAACTATGATCGATCCACCTCCGTCCTCGAACTCAGCGTGTCAGGACCTCGACCACGAGGCGCCCAAGGCTGCGCGCGCGCGGTTTCTGGAGGTGTTTCTGTCCCAGCGTCCTCAAATGGAGGCGCTGGTCAGCCGAAGAGTGGGTTGCCGGGCGACAGCGGCTGACCTGGTCCAGGACCTGTTTCTCAGGTTCTGGCGGCGTCCGCTGGTGCAGGTCGAGGAGCTCAACACGTACCTGCTGCGCTGCGCCGGCAATATCGCCATTGACCACCTGCGCAATGAGAGCAGCCGCGCCCGGCTCAGCGAGGATCTGCTGCCTGATGCGCATCGGCCCGAGACTGACGAACCCCAGGCGGCGCTGGAGGCGAGAAATGATCTGCGCCACATCGAAACGGCATTGCGCGGATTGCCGGAAAAAACCCGGCAGATCTTCCTGCTCAACCGTATCCACGGGCGCAAATACGCCGAAATCGCCAAGGCCATGGAGCTTTCGCAGAGTGCGGTGGAGAAACACATGATGCGCGCCCTGCAAGCCTGCAAGGCGAGTGTCAATCAGGACGTCCATCGGGTTGTGCCCTTTGTCCGGAGATCCGGAGGTGGTCGTCCATGAAGGCCTTTCCTGATCCGAATGCTGATTCGAATGCCGATCACCACGCCGTGGCCCTGAGTTGGCTCAGTGTCTTGCACAACCAACCCACGATTGCCGATCAGGCGCGTTTCAGCCGCTGGCTGCACGCCGATCCTGCCCATGCCGAGGCCTACGCTCAGGCACAAGTGCTGTGGGAACTCAGTGAGGAGCCTGCCACCACACTGGCCGGCGAGGACGCCGCCGCGCTCGATGCCTTATTGCGAAAAATGGACACGCCTACCGCGCGAAAGCTGCCGCACGGGGGAGCGGCGCTGGCGATGGCGGCGTGCCTGGTGCTGATGGTGAGCGTCGCGATGGGATGGAATCCGCAGCGCTGGGCAGATGATCTGGGCGCCGATTATGTATCGGCACCGGGGCAGGTCCGCACGTTGATCCTGGAAGACGGGTCGCAGGTAACGATGGACGCCGACAGCGCGATCGACGTGCATTTTGACGATGGAGAACGGCATGTCGAGTTGCGCCGTGGCGCCGCATTTTTCCAGGTTACCCACACTGGCAAGCCGTTTGTGGTCGATGGCGGACGCGGCGAAACCCAGGTGCTGGGCACGCAGTTCGAGGTGCGCCTGCAACCTGCCGGCGCGCAAGTCACTGTGCTTTCCGGGCGGGTTGGTGTGAAGGCCGCCGCCGATGCGCCGCAGCAGATCCTGACGGCAGGTCAGCAGGCCCGTTATGACCGTGAGCGAACCGGCGCTCCGCAGTCTGTCGACAGCGAAAGCCAGTTGGCCTGGCGTCAGGGCTGGCTCAATTACGCCCGCACGCCCCTCGCCGATGTGATCAACGACCTGAACCGGTATTACCCGGGCCGGATCATTTTGCTTAACGATCAACTGGCCGCGAAGACCGTCAGCGGCAGCTTCCCCAGTCGCGATCCACAGGCCGTGATGGCCGCGTTGAAATCCGTCGTTGGTTTCCAGCAGTACGAAGCGTTCGGGCGGGTCATTGTGATCCGTTGATCGCAGGCGAGCTGTTGACATGTATCGCAGTCAAGCGGGGTTAATCGATGTGAGAAGTGGGTTCGGCTTATCGGTGGTAGCGGTGTGGAGCGCGTGCGCTCAGGCAGCCGCGCCGGCCTACGACTTTTCGATCCCGGCCAAACCGCTGCCCCAGGCGTTGATGGATTTCAGTCGAGTGACAGGGCTGGGCGTGATTTACACCCAGGATGCGCCCTACGCGGTCGATGCCCCGGCGTTGATGGGATCGTTCAGTGCGGAACAGGCGTTGGGCGTACTGTTGAGCACGTCCGGCCTCACGTTCCGCCGTGCCACTGACGACACCTTCACGCTGCAAGCCCGGCCCGCTGACGGTGCGGTCACCCTTGGCGAGACGCAGATCGATTCCACGCGCTCCTACAACTATCAGCCGCCTGCTGTGACATCGGTGATGCGCAGCGCAACGCCGTCGCTGGAAAACCCCCAGGCGGTGAGCGTGGTTCCGGCGCAAGCGCTGAGCGATCAGGTGCCGCGCAACCTCGACGATGCGCTGGCCAACGTGAGTGGCGTGACCCAGGGCAATACCCTCGGCAGCACACAAGACACGCTGATGAAGCGAGGTTTTGGCGACAACCGGGACGGTTCGATCATGCGCGACGGCATGCCGGTGGTGCAGGGCCGCAACCTGAATGCGACGGCCGAGCGCGTTGAGGTCCTCAAGGGGCCGGCGTCGCTGCTGTATGGCATTCAGGACCCGGGCGGGGTGATCAACGTGGTCAGCAAGCGCCCACAGTTGCAGTCGGCCAACGCTTTCACGGCTCGGGGTTCAAGCTACGGCGCAGGCAAGAACGGCAGCGGCGGCACGTTCGATAGCACCGGCGCGATTGATGGCGCTGAAGGGGCGTCGACCGGTCTGGCGTATCGCTTGATCGTTGACCACGAAGACGAAGAGTACTGGCGCAATTACGGGGTGCACCGCGAGTCGCTGGTGGCGCCGTCCCTTGCCTGGTACGGCGATGACACCGAAGTGCTGGCGTCCTTCGAGCATCGCGAATTTCTCTCACCGTTTGATCGCGGCACGGCAATCGACCCGCGTACCAATCACCCGCTGGACATCCCCGCGACCCGGCGCCTGGACGAGCCCTTCAACAACATGGAAGGGCGTTCGGACCTGTATCGATTCGACGTCGACCACACCTTCGACGACGCCTGGAAAGGCCACCTTGGTTACAGCTACAACCGCGAGACCTACGACGCCAGCCAAGTGCGCGTGACCGCCGTCGCCCCGGCAACCGGCACACTGACCCGCTCCATCGACGGCACCGGCAGCGCCCTGAGCACCGATCGCTTCACCACGCTAACGTTGAGCGGCGACACCTCGTTGGCCGGCTTGCGACACGAGGTGCTTATTGGCGTCGACGACGAATACCGCAAAATCGCGCGGGGTGAACTGATCCGCCAGAAAAGCCAGGGCACGTTCAGCTACGTGAATCCGGTGTATGGCCAGGAAGCGGAGGGCACTCAGGTCAGTGCGGCGGACAGCCATCAGCTCGACATCCTGCGCAGCGACTCGGTGTTTGCTCAGGACTCCGTGCACCTCACCGATCGCTGGATTTTCGTCGCGGGCGCGCGTTATCAAGTGTTCGATCAGCAGGCTGGCAAAGGCTCGCCGTTCACGCGCAACACCGATTTGAACGGGCAAAAGTGGATTCCGCGAGCGGGCCTCGTTTACCGCTACAGCGACGAGCTGTCGTTGTATGGCAGCTACACCGAGGCGTTCAAGCCCAACTCCAGCATCGCCACCCTGGCGGGCGGCACCGTGCTGGATTCGGCAACGCTGCCCGAAGAATCGAAAGCGTGGGAGCTGGGTGCCAAGTGGGATTCCTCCGATGGCATCAGTGCGACGCTGGCGCTGTTCGACATCAGAAAACGCAATGTGCTGGTGGCGAATTTCGACTCACTGACGGCGAATACGGTGTACACCACGGCGGGTCAGGTGCGCTCGCGGGGTCTGGAGCTGGACGTGAGCGGGCAGCTGTCAGAACGCTGGAGCCTGATTGGCGGCTACGCCTTCACCGACGCTTGGGTGGTTGCAGACCCGACCCTGAAGGGCAACCGCTTGCAGAACGTGCCCCGGCACAGCGGTTCGTTCTCGGCGGTGTACGACTTTGGCGCGGTGTTGGGCGCCAGCCGGCTTCGGGCGGGAGCGGGCGCCCATTACGTCGGCGAACGCGCGGGCAATCCGGACAACGATTTTGATCTGCCGGGCTACACCGTCGCCGATGCCTTCGCGACCTACGAAACCCGTCTGGACGGGCAGAAAGTGAAGTTTCAGCTGAACGTGAAAAACCTGTTCGATCGCACCTATTACAGCTCGGCGGTGAGCCGTTATTTCGTGTCGCTGGGGGATTCGCGGCAGGTGGTAATGGCGACGACGCTGGAGTTTTAAGCCGTTACAGACTGCCCCGTTTATGCCGGTAGACGCTTGACCCTGTAGGAGTGAGCTTGCTCGCGAAGGCTTTGTTTCAGCCCATGAAAAATCATTGGGGGTACGGGCCCCTTCGCGAGCAAGCTCACTCCTACAGTTGGATATGGGTTTGATCCGTTAGATATTAGTGACGCACGAACAGCATTTACCGTGCCGACCCGTTTATGGCGGGAGACGCTTGACCCTGTAGGAGTGAGCTTGCTCGCGATAGCTTTGTTTCAGCCCATGAAAAATCATTGGGGGTACGGGCCCCTTCGCGAGCAAGCTCACTCCTACAGTTTGATATGGGTTTGATCCGTTAGATATTAGTGACGCACGAACAGCATTTACAGTGCCGACCCGTTTATGCCGGTAGACGCTTGACCCTGTAGGAGTGAGCTTGCTCGCGAAGGCTTTGTTTCAGCCCATGAAAAATGATTGGGGGTACGGGCCCCTTCGCGAGCAAGCTCACTCCTACAGTTTGATATGGGTCTGCCCCGTTAAATATGAGTGACACTCGAAGAGCATTTACTGAAACGCAGCCCGGTACTCGCCCGCCGTTGCGCCGACTGACTGTTTGAACCGGTTGCTGAAGTGGCTGGCACTCGCGAAGCCGCATTCCAGGGCGATCTCGCCAAACGGCTTGTGCGTCGAGCGCAGCAGTTCCCGGGCGCGGTTGAGGCGTCGAGCGAGCAGGTATTGATGGGGCGGCAGGCCGAAGCTTTCGCGGAACATCCGCGCGAAGTGGTATTCCGACAGCGCGCACAGGCCCGCCAACTGGCCGAGGCTCAAGGGATCGGCCATATTCTGCTCGATAAACTCCACCAACTGACGGCGCAAGTGCGGCGCCAGTCCGCCTTTCAAGCGCAAGCCTTCGCGCAGCCCCACCTGGCGCAGGACCATGTGATCGAGCAGCTCATGGGCCAGGCTGCTGGTGAGCATGCGTTCGCCGGGCTCGCTCCAGTCCATGCGGATCAGGCGATGAAAGCGCTCGGCCTGTAGCGGATCATCCAGAAACGTGTGCTCCTGCAACGCCAGCTGGCGGGGCTCGCGATCTAGCAGCGTGACGCAGTTGAGGGCGAACTGTTCGGGGCTGATATACAAATGCGCCAGACGGATTTCACCGTTCACCACCCAGGAGGACTGATGGCCGGCTGGCAGCGTGCAGATCTTGTCCGGGGCGCCTTTCCTGTCCGGCCGATCGCGGCGGAAGGTCCCGGTGCCGCCATCGATGTAGCACGACAACGTGTGGTGGGTCGGCGCGTGGTAGTTCTGCGCGTCGTGGCGGTTGTTCCACAGCGCCGCCATCACCCCGTCACCCAGGGGCGCGCACTTCTCCAGCTGCGCGTGGGGCGAGCTGTTCAGGGATTGAAAAACCTGGATGGTTTCGAGTGACGACATGGGAGCTCCTCTGCGCCTCGCATCCTACTCCGAGCGCTGGCCCCTGCCAGCAGAGTAACGATCAAATGCGCAAGTTTCTGCAAGTGAGCGCAGACCCGCGCCGCCAGACTGAGGCTTCACTGGGGAGCCCGACATGAACATCACTTTGTATCTGCTGACCGTTTTGATTTGGGGCACGACCTGGATCGCCTTGAAACTGCAACTGGGCGAGGTCGCCATTCCGGTGTCGATCGTCTACCGCTTTGGCCTCGCGGCGCTCATCATCTTCGCCTTGTTGCTGGCGACCGGGAAACTGCAGAAGGTCAATCGCCGCGGGCAGCTCATCTGCCTGGCGCAAGGGCTGTGCCTGTTCTGCGTAAATTTCATGTGCTTCTACACCGCCAGCCAGTGGATTCCGACCGGTCTGGTGGCGGTGGTTTTTTCCACTGCGACATTGTGGAACGCGCTCAACGCCCGAATCTTTTTCAAGCAGCAAATCGCGCGCAACGTCGTGTTGGGCGGCACGCTGGGGCTGATGGGGCTGGCGTGCCTGTTCTGGCCGGAGTTGGCCGGGCACAGTGCCAGCCGCGAAACCATGATCGGCCTGGCGTTGACCCTGCTCGGCACGCTGTGCTTCTCGGCGGGGAATATGCTGTCCAGCCTGCAACAGAAGGCCGGCCTGCGTCCGCTGACCACCAATGCCTACGGCATGCTGTATGGCGCGACGATGCTGTGCGTGTATTGCCTGCTGAGCGGCACGCCGTTCGGGTTTGAGTGGAACGCGCGATACATCGGCTCGCTGTTGTATCTGGTGGTGCCGGGATCGGTGATTGGCTTTACCGCCTATCTCACCCTGGTCGGCCGCATGGGCCCGGAGCGCGCGGCGTATTGCACGGTGCTGTTTCCGGTGGTGGCGTTAAATGTGTCGGCATTTGCCGAAGGCTACCAATGGACCGCCCCCGCGCTGATGGGGCTGGTGTTGGTGATGGCCGGGAACGTGCTGGTGTTCAGGAAGCCGAGGGTGATTGTGCCGGTGGGCGCGAAACTGGCGTGAGAGGCTGGCTGGCGCGGAGCGCCTGGAGCGGCGTTCCCACGGGGACCGTGGGAACGATCACAGACTGGATTGAGAGAGCTGATCGTTCCCGCGCTCCGCGTGGGAATGCAGCCTGTGACGCTCCGCGTCATTCCCGCTCAAATGGCGCGGAGCGCCTGGAGCGGCATTCCCACGGGGACCGTGGGAACGATCATCAAAAGGGCGGCTCAGCCCTTCCACACCTGCGCATTCACCAGGTCCTGTGGCTTCTCGCCCAGCAGCGCGGCGCGCAGGTTTGCGTAGGCGCGGTCGGCCATGGCCTGACGGGTTTCGTCCGTTGCCGAGCCGATGTGAGGCAGCGTTACCGCGTTGCTCAGCGCAAACAGCGGTGACTCGGACAGCGGCTCTTTCTCGTAGACATCCAGACCGGCGCCACGAATCGTGCCGTCCTGCAGCGCCTTGATCAGCGCCGGTTCGTCGACGATCGGACCACGAGCAATGTTCACCAGAATGGCGCTCTTCTTCATCAGCGACAGCTCACGGGTGCTGATCAGGTGCGTGGTCTTTTCGCTGAGCGGCACCACCAGACAGACAAAGTCCGATTCGGCCAGCAACTGATCCAGCGTACGGAATTGCGCGCCGAGTTCCTGCTCAAGGGCTGTCTTGCGGCTGTTACCGCTGTACAGGATCGGCATGTTGAAACCCAGACGACCGCGTCGCGCGACCGCTGCGCCTATGTTGCCCATGCCCACTATGCCCAGCGTCTTGCCGTAGACATCCGTGCCGAAATGCGGCGCCTCGATGCTGCGTTTCCAGTGACCGGCCTTGGTGTAGGCGTCCAGTTCGGAGACGCGGCGGGCGCTGCTCATGATCAGCGAGAAGCCCAGGTCGGCGGTGCTTTCCGTCAGCACGTCGGGGGTGTTGGTCAGCATGATGCCGCGTTCGGTAAGGTAGGCCACGTCGTAGTTGTCGTAGCCGACCGAAATGCTCGACACCACTTCCAGCTGTTTGGCGTTTTCCAGTTGCTCGCGTCCCAGTTTGCGACCGGCGCCGATCATGCCGTGGCTGTGGGGCAGGGCTTCGTTGAACTGCGCGTTCAGATCACCCTTTTTCGGGTCGGGGATGATCACGTTGAAGTCTTGCTGCAGGCGCTCGGCCATTTCCGGGGACACGCGGCTGAAGGCAAGGACGGTCTTTTTCATCGGATAGCTTCTCTCGGCAGGTCAGAAGGGCAATGCGTAGCACGCTAACATTCTTGCCGAGGGATTGGCGAGTGAGGCGGATATGCCGCTGGTTGTGGCTGTAATCGAGATCCGTTGTAGGAGCGCGCTTGCCCGCGAATGCGGTGTATCAGACACGGATGTTCCGACTGACCCAATCCTTTCGTCCGGATGCGGCCGAGGTCAGGCGCGGACAGTAGTTGGCAGAGCGTTAAACCGTCGCGGGCAACACATGGGTCTGCAGGTCGGCTTCATGGGCGGCCATGATTTCCGGCAGGGAACCGCGCAAGTACTCGACCCAGGTTTTGATCTTCGCATCCAGGTACTGCCGCGACGGGTAGATCGCGTACAGGTTCAGCTCGTGGGACCGGTACTGCGGTAATACCCGCACCAGCGTGCCATTACGCAGGCCTTCGATGGCGGAGTAGATCGGCAGAATCCCGATGCCCATGCCGCTGCTGATCGCGGCCTGCATGGCGTCGGCCGAGTTCACCAGAAACGGCGAGTTGCCGATGGTCACGGTCTCCTGGCCTTCGGGGCCGTCGAACGCCCATTTTTCCAGCGGGAACACCGGGCTGACCAGACGCAGGCAGGCATGGTTGAGCAAATCAGCCGGCCGGTGCGCCATGCCGAACGCCTTGATATAGGCGGGCGAGGCACAAACGATGCTGTAGGTGATGCCCAGTCGCTGGGACACGAAGCCCGAATCGGGCAGCTCGCTGGCGAGCACGATGGACACGTCGTAACCCTCTTCGAGCAGGTCCGGGACGCGGTTGGTCATGGTCAGGTCGAACGAGACGTCCGGGTGATTGCGCCGGTAGCGGGCAATCGCGTCGATGACGTAATGCTGGCCTACGCCGGTCATCGAATGGACTTTCAGTTGCCCGGCCGGGCGCGCATGGGCGTCGCTGGCTTCGGCTTCCGCTTCTTCCACATAGCCGAGAATCTGTTCGCAGCGCAGCAGGTAACGCTTGCCCGCTTCAGTCAGGGCGATGCGTCGCGTGGTGCGGTTCAGGAGTCGGGTTTGCAGGTGGGCTTCAAGGTTGGAGACAGCGCGCGAAACGTTTGCGGTGGTGGTGTCCAGTTGCGCCGCGGCAGCGGTGAAGCTGCCCGCCTGCGCCACGCAAGTGAAGGCGCGCATGTTTTGCAGAGTGTCCATTGGCCGTTCTCAGGTGAGATGGCAAATTGTGACATGAAGTAACTGATCCATGTCAGCCATACCAAAGGATTATCTCCGGTTGCGTAACAAAGATTCGCAGAAGTCCCGGCTTATCGCCGGGCTAGACGCCCCCTAGAATCGCCGCATCATCGATTCCCCCTCCATTCAGGTAATTGCAGCAGTGCCGCGTCGTCTCGTCAGAGGGCTCAAATCCCTTAGTGTGTGCGCTTTAACGTTACTCATCAGCGGCTGTATCGGAACTGGCGGAATTGCCCCACAAGGCACAGCGTTGTCGCCCGACGCGCTGGCCACTGACGACGCCATCAAGGCGGCCGACAAAGACGCCCGCTGGCCGGCCGGTCAGTGGTGGCGGGCCTATGGCGACGAGCAACTCAATCGCTGGATCGAACTGGCCGCACTGGGCAGCCCCAGCCTGGCGATCGCGGCCGCGCGGGTGCGTCAGGCCAAGGCCATGGCGGGCATCGCGGAATCGGCGGAATCCCTGCACGTCTCCGGCGACAGCAGCCTGAAACGACACAACTGGCCGACGGATCAGTTCTACGGCCCGGGTGAGCTGTCGAACACCAGCACGTGGGACAACAACGCTTCGCTGGGTCTGAGTTATTCCCTTGATCTGTGGGGCCAGGAGAGCAATCACTCCGAACAGGCGCTGGACATGGCGCACATGAGCGCGGCGCAGGAGCGTCAGGCGCAGCTGGAATTGCAGGACAACATCGTCCGCGCGTACATCCAGCTGTCGCTCAACTACGCCCAGCGTGACATTGCCGAAGCGACCCTCGCGCAACAGCAGCAGATCGTTGATCTGGCCCAGCGTCGCCTGAAAGGCGGCATCGGCACCCATTTTGAAGTCAGCCAGGCGGAAACGCCGCTGCCCGAAACCCATCGTCAGATTGACGCCCTGGACGAGGCGATTGCTTTGAGCCGCAATCAGATCGCGGCGCTGGCCGGCAAAGGCCCGGGCGAGGGCGCGCGTCTTCAGCGCCCGACGCTGTCGCTTAGTGCTGCGTTGAAGTTGCCGTCGGCGTTGCCAGCCGAACTGTTGGGGCAGCGTCCGGACGTGGTCGCCAGTCGCTGGCGGGTGGCGGCGCAGGCGCGGGGCATTGATGTCGCTCATGCCGGGTTTTATCCGAACGTCGATCTGATGGGCAGCCTCGGTTACATGGCCACCGGCGGCGGCATGCTGGAATTCCTCGCCGGCAAGAAATTCAACTACAGCGTGGGCCCGGCGATCACCTTGCCGATCTTCGACGGCGGGGGTTTGCGTTCGGAACTGGGCGTGGCGTCAGCGGGCTATGACGAAGCCGTCGCGCAGTACAACCAGACCTTGGTCATGGCGCTCAAGAGCATTTCCGATCAACTGATTCGCCGCGAGTCGATGGACAAGCAACAGCAGTTCGCCGATCAGTCGGTGGCCGCCGCGCAGAAAACCTACGACATTGCGATGGTGGCCTATCAACGCGGCCTGACCGATTACCTCAATGTGCTCAACGCGCAGACGCTGTTGTTCCATCAGCAACAGGTGCAGCAACACGTCCAGGCCGAACGCCTGACGGTGCATGCGGAGCTTGTGGTGGCGCTGGGCGGCGGGTTGATGGCGGGCCATGATTCGCCTGCGCCGGAAAGGACCGCTGCGCCGAAAACGCCGGTGTCGTTGGCGGTGTTTGATTAATGAAACTTTCCGGCTGTAGGAGCGTGGCTTGTCCCGCGATCGACCGGGAACCGGTCGCCAAATTTGCCCACTCGATTTGGCCCGACTCACCACATGTACCGATCTTGCTGCCGGTTCCCGGCAGTTCGCGGGACAAGCCACGCTCCTACAGGACTTGGCGATGAACTTGGGTTTCAACTGGCTCAAATCCCTCGAATGGCGCCGCGGCCTCAACGATTGGGCGCGAAGTGATGGCGTGACGTGGATCTACATCGGCAAGGTGCTGATGGCGGCGTTCCTGACCTACTGGATCGCCATGCGCCTGGAGCTGCCGCAGCCGCGCACGGCCATGATCACCGTGTTCATTGTCATGCAGCCCCAGAGCGGGCAGGTGTTTGCCAAGAGTTTCTACCGGCTGCTGGGCACGCTCGCCGGCTCCGTGGTGATGGTTACGCTGATGGCGCTGTTCGCGCAAAACAGCGAGCTGTTCCTCGGCAGTCTGGCGATCTGGGTCGGCTTCTGCTGCGCCGGTGCCGCGCGCTATCGCAACTTCCGCGCCTACGGATTCGTGCTGGCCGGCTACACCGCCGCGATGACCGGACTGCCCGCGCTCGCGCACCCGGACACCTCGTTCATGGCGGCCATGTGGCGGGTGCTGGAAATTTCCCTGGGCATCGTCTGCTCAACCCTGGTCAGCGCCGCCATCCTGCCGCAAAGTGCCGGCGCGGCGATGCGTAATACCTTGTACCAGCGCTTCGGCACCTTCGCCCAGTTCGTCATCACTGGCCTGCGCGGCGAGAACGACCCGGCCTCCTTCGAAGCCAGCAATGTGCGCTTCATCGCCGATGCCGTGGGGCTCGAAGGTCTGCGCGCCGTCACGGTGTTCGAAGACCCGCACATGCGCCGCCGCAATGGCCGGCTGAATCGCCTGAACAGCGAATTCATGACCATCACCACGCGCTTCAACGCCTTGCATCAACTGCTCGAACGCTTGCGTCGGCGCGGTGTGACCCCGGCGGTTCAGGCCATCGAGCCGGGCCTGAATGCGCTGACTCGATTGCTGGAGCCCTTCGCCGGGCGCGCGCTGACCAACGCCGACGCCGCGCTGCTCGCCAACCGCTTGAGCGTGTACAAGGCCGACCTGCCCGAGCACGTGCGCAGCCTGCGGGCCGAGTTCGTCAAGACCGAGCCCAGCGACGACGACCTGCTGGATTTCCACACCGCGTACGAATTGCTGTATCGCTTCGTCGACGACATGCACGACTACGCCCAGACCCACGCGTCCCTGGCCGATCACCGCCATGCGCGGGAGAAGTGGGTCGAGCCGTTTGTCTCCACCACCAGTTGGCTGTCGTCGCTGGCCTCCGGCGTGCGCGCGACGTTTATTCTCGCGGTGATGTCGGTGTATTGGGTCGCGACGGCCTGGCCGAGCGGTGCGTCGATGACCTTGGTGTCTGCCGCCACCGTGGCGCTTTCCGCGACGACACCGAACCCTAGGCGAATGTCGTTTCAGATGGCCTGCGGGACATTTTTGGGCGCCGTACTGGGCTTTTTCATCACCTTTTTCGTGCTGCCGCGCATCGATGGTTTTCCCCTGTTGTGCATGGTGCTGGCGCCAGTGTTCGTGCTCGGTACCTTCCTGACCACGCGGCCGCAGTGGGTGGGATATGGGCTGGGGCTGTTGATCTTCTTCAGCATCGGCTCGGCGCCGGACAACCTCACGGTCTACAACCCGTATGCGTTCATCAATGACTACATCGCCATGGTCCTCGGCATGCTGTTATGTGCGGCGGCGGGGGCGATCATTTTGCCGCCCAACAGTCGCTGGCTGTGGCAGCGGCTGGAAGGCAATCTGCGTCAGCAAGTCAGTTTTGCCATCAGCGCGCCGCTGCGCGGGATTCGCTCCAGTTTCGAAAGCCGCACCCGTGACCTCATGCATCAGGCCTACGGCCTGGCCGCCGGCAAACCCGAGGTGCAACGCAATTTGCTGCGCTGGATGTTCGTGGTGCTGGAGATCGGCCACGCGATCATCGAGCTGCGCCGCGAGCAGGACATTCTGCCGGTGCACCCGAGTTACGCCGAATCGCAACCTTGGCGCCAGGCGATTCGCGCCATGGGGCGCTCGCTGATTCGTCTGTTCATCCAGCCCGATCGCCACAACCTGGCGCGCAGCCTGTCGGCCGTCGATCACGCCATCGTCTGCGTGCAGCACACCGACGAACCCTTCGCACCGCACTTCGACACCTCGGCGTTGCGCCGGGTGAAAAGCTACCTGCACTTCATCCGCACCTGCCTGCTGGACCCGCATTCGCCGCTGGCGGGCGTTCCGTCAGAGCCGGCATCTGTGGCCTCGCCGCAAGGACAACTCAATGCCTCGTGAACTTGCCTTCCACGGCGTTTACATGCCGACCGTGACCGTGATGTTTATGGTCGCCATGGTGCTTTCCTGGGCGCTGGACCGCTTCATGTCCGGGCTCGACCTGTACCGTTTTTTCTGGCATCCGGCGCTGCTGCGTCTGAGCCTGTTCAGCTGCATTTTCGGCGCCATGGCGCTCACTGTTTACCGTTGAGGCACGTTGGTTGAGATGAAAAAGCTCTTCAGTCTGATCGCAACTTTGTTGATTCTGGCCCTGGCCATCTGGATCGGCCGGCTGCTGTGGATTCATTACATGGACACGCCGTGGACCCGCGACGGCCGGGTGCGCGCCGACGTGATCAACGTAGCCGCCGATGTCAGCGGCGTGGTGATCGATGTGCCGGTCAAGGACAACCAGCCGGTGAAAAAAGGCGACCTGCTGATGCAGATCGACCCTGAGCATTATCAGCTGGCGGTGAAGCAGGCCGAGGCGATGGTGGCGTCACGCAAGGCGACCTGGGAGATGCGCAAGGTCAACGCCAATCGGCGCAAGGACATGGACGCCTTGGTGATCTCCGCCGAAAGCCGCGAAGACGCCGGGAATGTCGCGACCTCTGCCCAGGCGGATTATCAACTGGCGGTCGCCCAGCTCGACGCCGCGCAACTGAACCTGAAACGTACCAAAGTGCTGGCGGCGGTGGATGGTTACGTCACCAACCTCAACGTGCATCGCGGCGACTACGCGCGCATCGGCGAGGCCAAGATGGCCGTCGTCGATATGAATTCGTTCTGGGTGTACGGCTTCTTCGAAGAAACCAAACTGCCCCACGTCAGGATCGGCGATCCGGCGGACATGCAGTTGATGAGTGGCGAGGTGATGAAGGGCCACGTCGAGAGCATCGCCCGCGCCATCTACGACCGCGATAACCCTGAGAGTCGCGAGCTGATCGCCGACGTCAACCCGACGTTCAACTGGGTACGACTGGCCCAGCGCGTGCCGGTACGCATTCACCTGGATCACGTGCCGGAAGGCGTGGTCCTGGCGGCGGGGATCACCTGCACGGTGATTGTGAATCCCGAAACACAAGGCTCGACACAACACCTGTAGGAGCGCGCTTGCCTGCGAAGAGGCCTGTGCGTCCGACGCATTTCTGTCGTCCATGCTGACGCCTTCGCGGGCAAGCGCGCTCCTACACTTTGAGCTGCGCCATGCGCCAGATTCGCGTCCTGCCGGAGGATGCAGGCGCGAGGCTTGTCCCGCGATCTTTTTTGCGCAGCGACGGTGACTGGGTGAACGCGATACGTCGGCTCGACACAGAACCTGTAGGAGCGCGCTTTCCCGCGAAGAGGCCGGTGCGCCCGACGCATCTCTGTCGTCCATGCTGACGCCTTCGCGG